>WLWG01000030.1_pt1 | contig 143739 bp, 141 predicted proteins | sample 6712871 | NCBI WGS metagenome assembly WLWG01 (sample SAMN12718693, study PRJNA515312) | sponge metagenome | isolation source: marine sponge | host: Mycale hentscheli | place: New Zealand: South Island, Marlborough, Capsize Point | collected 2003-05-01 | reverse complement strand
ATCGACTTCCAGGGTGTAACTGGCCCGGTCGACTTCAACGAGTACGGCGATCTCGCGCAGGGCACCATTGAGGTGAACGAGTACACCTCGAACACTGAGTTCGAGTCACTGGGCAAGATCACCGCTGACGTGCCGCTGCCGTAGCAGCAAGTCACCACGTGTGTGGGCCCCGTCTCCTCCGGGAGGCGGGGCCCACCGCTTTCTAGGCGAACCTGCTCCCCGGGACCGCGAAATTGCTACCTGACAGGGCGATACCGCGCTCTGATCACGTGCCCCAGAGGCCTCGCTCCAGGTCCACAGGTCGTTTCGAGGCACTCGTTGGGGGGTGTCCCCGCAACGACGCTGCACACTTGCCCCCGGCCATCGGTGGACAACCCGTCAGTGCTCTTGTCGCGGAAGGGCCTGCTCAGACCTTGGTGGTGGGAGTTCGGACGGATGCGGTGGCCCTAGGTCCGCTTAACGTCTGCTCCGAGCGCTCCGCTGTGTGTGGAATGTCGTGTTCGGGCAGCGCTTGCTGGCGGTCAGGCTTGGGCAAGCGTGCCGAGGTACAGCTCGATGACCTTCGGGTCGTTGGCGAGATTCTTGCCGCTACCGGTATACGCGTTCTTGCCCTGGTCGAGGACGTAACCCCGATCGACGATCTGCAAACATCGGCGTGCGTTCTGCTCCACGATGATGATCGTGACGCCTGTCTTGTTGATCTCGCGCACCCGGACGAAGACCTCATCCTGCAAGGCGGGGGATAGGCCGGCGCTGGGTTCATCGAGCAACAGCACGCTCGGCTCCATCATGAGCGCGCGTCCCATGGCAACCATTTGACGCTCGCCGCCTGAGAGTGACCCTGCGCGTTGCTTCCGCCGCTCGCCCAACGTGGGAAATAGGTCCACCACCGTGTCGAACCGCGCCGAGAAACTCTTGGGGTCTTGGAAGGCGCCCATCTCCATGTTTTCCTCAATGGTGAGCGAGGGGAACACGTTGTTGGTTTGCGGCACGAAGCCCACGCCTCGTCGCACGAGCTGATCGGCCCTGAGATTCGTGATGTCCTCGTCACGCAGCAGCACAGCGCCGGTGTTGATGTGGACGAGGCCGAAGATCGCCTTCAGAAGGGTTGACTTGCCCGCTCCATTGGGTCCGATGATGCCGACGAGTTCCCCGTCCTTGGCGTACAGATCGGAGCTGTTAAGGATGTTGACCCCGGGGAAGTAGCCGGCGTACAGGCCGTCGGCCCGCACCAGCGCCCCGACCGCCTCTGACTTGTGCACCTGTTCCATCGTCGCCGCGTGGGGTGTGGCGAGTTGTTCGGCATTCGTATCCAGTTCGCTCTCGAAGACGTGCGCGTTATCTGGGTCGTCGGGCCCGGCGAGGTCGGCTGGCTCGGTGTAGTTCATGCGCTGTCTCCGTCCGAGGATTCGGTGAGTGATTCCCCAGTCTCGGTCAACTGGGCCTCGTGGTGGGCTCCCAGGTAAGCGTCGATCACCGCCTGATCCTTCATCACGGCATCCGGAGGACCCTCGGCGATGACCTCACCCTGGGCCATGACGATGACCCAGTCACTGATGTCGTGCACCATGTCCATGTCGTGCTCAACGAAGAGCACGGTGGTGCCCTCTTCTCGCATGGTCTTGATGTGGCCAAGGAGGCTCTGCTTCAAGGCCGGGTTCACGCCCGCCATTGGCTCGTCCAGCATGATGAGTTCTGGATCCGCCATGAGAGCGCGAGCCATCTCGAGCAGTTTGCGCTGGCCACCGGAGAGCGACCCGGCGAAATCGCCGATCTTCTCGTGCAGGTTGAACCGTTCGAGCAGCCCCATAGCCTTCTCGCCAACTGACTTTTCCTGGGAATTCCACAGGAAGGGAAATATGGCCGCGAAGAAGCGCTCACCCGTCTGGTGCTTGGCGCCGAGTCGCATATTGTCGATCACGGTCATGCGGCTGAGGGCCTTGGTCAGCTGGAAGGTGCGCACCATGCCGATTCGAGCGAGCTTGTACGGTGCCGTCCCGTCCACCTGGCGGTCGTTGAATGTCCAGGTGCCCTCGTTGGCATTGTCGAATCCGGTGATCAGGTTGAAGAACGTCGTCTTCCCCGCACCGTTGGGCCCGATGAGGGCGGTGATCGCCCCACGCTGAATCTCGACGTGTTCCACGTTCACCGCTGTGAGGCCGCCAAAGGACCGGCGAACGTGGTCGGCGACCATGATCGGGTCGGGCTTGGGTACGCCGGGGCGGGGTTCCACGGTGGCCAGCGCTGCCTGGGCGGACACAGCTCTGGAGCCAGAGACTGCTTGGTCATTTGGCATCGAGCGCCAACTCCCTTCTGTCTCCGAAGATGCCTTGAGGCCGGAAGACCATCAAGGCGATCAGTCCCGAGCCCATGAGAACGAAGCGAATATTGCCGACGTCGGTTGGCTGCAGGAAGTCGATCCAGCCTGCCTGGATGGCCTGTCCGAGGAACTCGCCCGTGCCGGCCAGGATCATCCAGAACAAGATGGCGCCGACGATGGGGCCGAACACCCGCGCCGCCCCACCGAGCAGCAGAATCGTGTAAGCGAAGAAGGTGAACTCCGGTCGGAATGTGTCCGGCTGCACCGACTGTTTGGCGACGGCCCAGACGATGCCGCCGAAGGCTCCGATCACGCCTCCGAGCATCAGAGCCTGCAGTTTGTAGGCGAACACGTTCTTGCCAAGAGAGACCACGGCGGCTTCGTCCTCGCGGATGCCACGGACGATCCGGCCCCACGGCGAACGCACTAGGAGCCACACCAGGAGCGTGAACAAGGCCACCAGGATCCAGCCGACGATGACCACCCACAGGTCCTGCCGCGTCCAACTCAACACAGGCAAACTCTGGAAATCAGCCGGCAGGGGGTTGGTGTCGTGGAAGTCCTGGCCAAGCTTTCCGTTGAGGCCCTGCGCGCCCCCAAGAACATCCTTGAAGGCGATCGAGCGCACGGTGAGACGGACCAACTCACTGAAGGCGATGGTCACGATGGCGAGGTAATCGGCCCTTAAGCGTAGGGTCGGAATACCCAGAATCAGCGCGATCACGAGGGCGACGATCACGCCCACCACGATGGCCAGCCACAGGCTCAGGTCGAAGGTAAGAACGATTACGCCAACCGCATACGAGCCCGCGGCGACGAACGCCACCTGACCGAAGTTCAGTAGCCCGGTGTACCCGAACTGGACGTTGAGGCCGATTGCTGCGAGGCAGTAGATGATGGCCTGAATACCGATGGCCTGCGTGAGGGTCTGGGTGAGGACAAAACTCCAATCCATGTCAGCCCACTCTCTCGCGTCTGCCGAGGATGCCCTGCGGGCGAATCATCAGGATCACGATCATGACAAACAGGGCGCCGACGGTCTTCATCTCTGTGGGAATCACCAGACTGGTGAGCTGGATGAAAACCCCGACGACGAGGGCACCGATGATCGCGCCGTAGACGGTGCCCAGACCGCCGAGGATGACCGACGCAAAGATGATCAGGAGGACTCGCTGCCCCATGTTCCAGATGTTGTCCTGGGTCAAGCCGAGGTAGATGCCGCTGAAGGCGGCCAGCCCAGCGGCGAGTGTCCACACGACCGCGATCACTTTCTCCACATCGATGCCCGTTGCCGATGCCAGGGCGGGGTTGTCCGAGACCGCGCGGGTGGCCTTACCGATCCGTGAGCGTTGCACCCAGATGACCGTGAGGATCAGCGCGATGGTCGCGAGCCCCGCGAGGATGAGTGCCTTGGGGGTAGTGCTGACCGGGCCGATCTCGATGCCCGCTTGGCCGGCGTACTGGTTGAAGTTTCGCGGCGCGCCACCGAAGAACAGGGCCACGCCATATCGGATCACGATGGCCAGACCGATGGTGATAATCATCATGGCGATCAGTCCGGTCTTGCGACGGCGCAGGGGACGCCACAGGACTTTGTTCTGGCCCCAGCCGAAGAGCACCGCCGCGATGACGATGGCGATCGGGGCGGCGATGATGATGTGCAGACCCGCCTCGTTCAGGATCAGTGCCGTAAATGCACCGAGGGTCAGCAGGTCGCCATGGGAGAAGTTGGTGAGGCCCGTGGTGCCGAAAACGAGGTTCAGTCCGAGCGCCCCGAGAGCAATCATGATGCCGAATAAGACGCCGTCGAAAAGCAGTTGCAGGACTTGATCACCGGAGACGTCCAGGAAGCCACCGTCGTTCCCGCCACCGCCCTCACCCTCGACGAGTTTGGTGATGATCTTCTTTTCCCCACCGAGGACCAGGAGGGATCGGCTTGCATCCTCAGGAGTCTCCAGTGCAATGCCGTCAGGCAGCGTCGTCACGTCGATTTCGATGGCGTAGGTGCCGCCTCCTGGTAGCGGAATCGCAAAGTCGCCGTTCGCGTCGGATGTTGCCGTATCGCTGAACCCGGCATCGTCGCTCACCGTGATGGATACGTCCGGGATGCTCGACCCGTCCGGGGCGGTGAAGTTCCCGACGAGCGTGGTATCCACGGCGTGGGCCGCTGACGCGCCGAGAATGGTCACACCCAGGAGGGACAGAACCGCCAGCACCAGCGCCGAGACTGCGGCGCGGACTGCGATCAGCACGAAGCCAACCTCCCGAGGTCGCCTGACGGCGTTGCTCGCCGATCAGAGAATCCGCGCCACACTAGCGGCCCAACCGGCGATTTGGGACCCGGTCGCCCCAATTGCCATATTTCGTTACTACTTCGCTACCGGCCGTACGAGGCAGGTCAAGCGAGCGGTGCAGACAGGACGGTCGGCATCGTCGACGATCCGGATTTCCATGCAAATGACGGTGCGCCCGGCCGAGAGGACCAGGGACTCACCGCGCACGTGACCGGACGTCACTGATCGGTGGTGGGTGCAATTCAGGTCGATCCCGACCACCACGCTTTCGGGTGCGACGAGCAGGGTGCCGTGGATGGAGCCGAGTGACTCGGCGAGCACGGCACTGGCCCCTCCATGAAGGAGCCCAAAGGGTTGGGTGTTGCCTTCGACGGGCATTGTCGCGACAACGCGCTCGCGATCCGCCGAGATGAACTCAATGCCCAGCTTCTCGCCGAGTGCCCCCACGCCCCATTGAGTCAATGTGTCGAGAACATCATCGTGCACCGCGTCATCTCCCATACCGACAGCGTAGGTCCCGCGGCGCCATCGCGTAGTTGCAACAGGGATGGGCGAACGTCCGGAGTAAGCGTCCGGAGCAAGCCGTCAGAAAAGCCTAGGATCGGAGTATGGCTGATCCTGAACGCTTATTAGTGCTCGACGGACATTCGTTGGCCTACCGAGCGTTCTACGCCTTGCCGGTGGAGAACTTCAGTACGAGCACAGGTCAACCGACTAACGCTGTGTACGGGTTCACGTCCATGTTGGTCAATCTGCTGCGTGATGAGAAGCCGAGTCACGTCGCGGTGGCCTTCGACGTCTCACGCCGCAGTTTTCGAACCGAGAAGTTCCCGGACTACAAAGCCACGCGGTCGGCGTCACCGGAAGGATTCAAGGGCCAGATCGAACTGATCAAAGAGGTGGTGCGCGCTTTCGGGGTGAATTGGCTCGAATTAGAGGGGTTCGAGGCCGACGACATCATCGCCACGCTGGCTACCCAGGCAGCCGCCCGCGGCCTGACCGTCGGCATCGTGAGCGGTGACCGTGACACCTTCCAGTTGGTCGACGAACGGACCACTGTGCTCTACCCACGCAAGGGAGTATCAGATCTCGCTCGGATGACACCCGAAGCCATCGTCGAGAAGTACGGATTGAATCCCGGGCAGTACGCCGACTTCGCGGCCCTACGCGGCGACCCGAGCGACAATCTTCCCGGCATTCCCGGCGTAGGGGAGAAGACCGCAGTCAAGTGGCTGAACGCCTACAGCGACCTTGCGGGGTTGATCGATCATGTGGACGAGGTGAGCGGGAAGGTTGGTGACGCTTTGCGCGGTGCCGTGCCGCAGGTGCTCGTCAACCGTGAACTCACTGAGTTGGTCCGAGACGTACCCGTGGCGGTTGATCTCGACTCCCTGCAATGGCGCGAGTGGTCCAGGACTTCTGTCGGCGAGTTGTTCGACAGTTTGCAGTTCGCGGCGTTGCGGTCACGGGTCGAGTCCCTTCCACACGGCACGGGGGGTGACGATTCGTACGACAACCGTGGCCATGACGAGCCACCCGCCATGGACATTGAGATACGCGAGGCGGGCGCCGTGCCGCAGGTGCTGGCGGGCGTCACCGTTGGTGCCATGGCGTTTCGTGGAACCTGGGCAGCGGGGCGCGGCGTGATCGACGCGGTTGCCGTCTGCGACGGCACGTCGGTGGTCGTGATGCCCCTCGGCGGTGACGAGGATCGGGACGCGCTCCACGCGTGGCTGATGGATTCGTCCGTCGACAAGCGCATTCACGATGTGAAAGGGCCCGACCTTGCCCTGCTGACACACACCGGCGGTGACGCGGTGATCGAGGGGGTATCGGTGGATACGGCGCTGGCGGCCTACCTCGACAGCCCCGGGGCTCGTTCCTACGCGCTCGAGGACGTCGCGACACGGCTTCTCGGTCGCACGTTGGACGACCAACACGATTCCGGGCAGTTGGCCTTTGATGGCGGAGGTGAGGAGGAACTCCACGGACTCGGAACCCAAGCTCGGGCAGTACATGACATCGCGGAGGTCGTTCAGGAACGCTTGAAAGACGAGAACATCTACTCGCTGCTCGCTGAGATGGAGATTCCTCTGGCGGGGCTCTTGGCGCGCATGGAGTACGCAGGCATCGCTGTGGATCGCGCCGGATTGCAAGGCCTGTCCGAGGAGTTTGGCGCCACCATGCGGGAGGCGGAGAACGCGGCCCACCAAATCGTTGGCCGCACCTTCAATCTGGGATCACCTAAGCAGTTGCAGGAGGTCTTATTCGTCGATCGTGGGTTGCCGAAGACCAAGAAGATTAAAACGGGGTACACCACCGACGCTGAGGCACTGCAGAACCTGTTCGCCACAACCCAGGACCCTGTCCTGGAGCAGTTGCTGGCGTGGCGGGATGTGTCGAAGTTGCGCCAGACGGTGGAGGGGCTGCTGCCCTTGGTCGATGATCACGGACGAACCCACACCACGTTCCGCCAGACGGCCGCAGCCACCGGTCGGCTTTCGTCGTCCGACCCCAATCTGCAGAACATCCCCATCCGAACAGAAGCCGGACGCAGAATCCGCGGTTGCTTCATCGTGGGTGACGGGTTCGAGTCATTGATGACGGCGGACTACAGCCAGATCGAGATGCGCATCATGGCGGACGCGTCGGGCGATGACGGTCTGATCGAGGCGTTCCTAGACGGCGAAGATCTCCATAATTTCGTCGCGGCCAGAGTGTTCGGGGTTGATGAATCCGACGTCGATCCTGAGATGCGGCGCCGCATCAAGGCGATGAGTTACGGCCTGGCCTACGGACTGTCCGCATTCGGGCTAGCGCAGCAATTGCGGATATCGCCGAACGAGGCGCAGGATCTGATGGACGAGTACTTCACTCGATTCGGTGGCGTGCGCGATTACCTCGCCGGGGTCGTGGACGAGGCTCGCAAACGCGGCTACACCGAGACGATGTTCGGGCGCCGGCGGTACCTGCCAGATCTCAATCATGACAATCGTCAACGTCGGGAAATGGCAGAGCGGATGGCTCTCAATGCCCCCATACAGGGGACCGCTGCGGACATCGTCAAGGTGGCGATGCTGAACGTTGACCGGGCCTTGACCGAGCGCAGCCTCGGCTCCCGCATGTTGCTGCAGGTGCACGACGAACTGGTCATTGAGGTGGCTCCGGGCGAAGCACAGGAGGTCGAGGAACTCGTCCGCTCGCAGATGGGCGCGGCCGCGCAGTTGCGGGTACCACTGGATGTGTCGGTGGGGCGGGGATCGAACTGGCAGGCCGCGGGCCATTAGAGCCCGACCAAGGGCCGGATGGGGGCCCGCCACCGCGTGGGTGGCGGATACGTGCGGCCGCGGGGGCTGTCGAGCACCCCTGACCCCCTGCCGTAGCCTTGGGGGGCCCAGCGACCGCTGGATCCTTCGATGTAACGGATCTCCCCTTCTATGAATGCTCCTACGACCTCCACGTCCACTCCTATTCAAGTAGCCGTGAATGACATCGGCTCCGCAGACGATTTTCTGGCCGCGATCGACGCGACCATCAAATACTTCGACGACGGTGACATCGTCGAAGGCACCATCGTCAAGGTCGACCGAGACGAAGTACTTCTCGATATCGGCTACAAGACCGAGGGTGTGATCCCCTCCCGTGAGCTGTCCATCAAGCACGACGTCGATCCGAACGAGGTCGTCGGGGTGGGGGACTCGGTGGAGGCTCTCGTCCTGCAAAAGGAGGACAAAGAAGGCCGGCTGATCCTGTCCAAGAAGAGGGCGCAGTACGAGCGCGCCTGGGGCACGATCGAGAAGGTCAAGGAAGAAGACGGCGTCGTCGAAGGCCAGGTCATCGAGGTGGTCAAGGGTGGACTCATCCTCGATATCGGGCTGCGCGGATTCCTCCCCGCTTCCCTCGTCGAGATGCGCCGAGTGAGGGATTTGCTGCCGTACGTCGGCAAGACCCTCGAAGCCAAGATCATCGAGTTGGACAAAAACCGGAACAACGTGGTGCTGTCCCGGCGGGCGTGGCTCGAGCAGACGCAGTCGGAGGTTCGACAGACCTTCCTGACGCAACTGCAAAAGGGACAGATCCGGTCCGGCGTGGTGTCGAGCATCGTGAACTTCGGAGCTTTCGTCGACCTTGGCGGCGTCGATGGTCTTGTCCACGTCTCAGAGTTGTCGTGGAAGCACATCGATCATCCGTCCGAGGTAGTCGAGGTAGGCACCGAGGTGACCGTTGAGGTTCTCGACGTCGATATGGATCGAGAGCGGGTCTCGCTGTCGCTCAAGGCGACCCAAGAGGACCCGTGGCAGCACTTCGCGCGGACCCATCAGTTGAACCAGGTGGTGCCCGGCAAGGTGACGAAGCTGGTTCCCTTCGGCGCATTTATTCGCGTCGACGAGGGAATCGAGGGTCTGGTGCACATCTCCGAACTCGCCGAGCGGCACATCGAACTGCCCGAGCAAATTGTTCAGGTGGGGGACGAGCTCTTCGTCAAGGTCATTGATATTGACCTCGAGCGTCGACGGATTTCGCTGTCCTTGAAGCAGGCGAACGATTCGGCAGACACCCAGGCCTCAGAAGAGTTTGACCCGTATCTGTACGGCATGGCTCCGGCGTTCGACGAGGCCGGGAAGTACATCGGGCCCGAGGGCTTCGATCCAGAGACCGGTGAATGGAAGACCGATTTCGAGGAGCAGCGGGCGGCTTGGGAGCAGGAGTACGCCGACGCGCACGCACGATGGGAAGCGCATCGCAAGCAGATGAGCGAAGCCCAAGAGGCCGATCAAGCCGCCGCCGTGGAAAGTGGGGACGCGACCTCCTACTCGTCCGAGGGTGAGGACACGGACGGCTCGCTTGCGTCCGACGAGGCCCTGCAGGCCCTGCGCGACAAGCTCACGAACGACTAGCGAGAAACCGGCCAGGTGCGTGTCGGTCTCACCGGGGGAATCGGCTCCGGGAAATCCACGGTGGTCGACGTGCTCGCCGACATGGGCGCCGCGGTCGTCGATGCGGACGAGATTGCTCGCCGCGTGGTCGCACCCGGTTCTTCAGTGCTCGGGCGTTTAGCGGAGAAGTTCGGTTCGGACATCCTGCTCGAGGATGGTTCGTTGGACAGGGCGCTTCTTGCCCAGCGCGCCTTCGCCGATGAACGGGGAACTCGACGTTTGAACGAGATCACGCACCCGGCCATTCGTGAGCAGGCCGAACGCGATATCTCTCGCGCGGAGGAAACTTCAGAGATCGTCGTGTATGAAATGCCGCTGCTCGTGGAGAGTGGACAGGTGTCTGTCGTTGATGTGGTCGTCGTCGTGGACGTGCCCGAGTCGATGCAAATCGACAGAGCTGTGCAGCGAGGTATGGACGAGGCGGATGTGCGCCAGCGAATGTTGCGACAAGTGTCCCGAGAGCAGCGGCTGGAAGCCGCGGACGCCGTGATCGACAACAGCGGCTCATACGAGGCGACGCGCGCACAAGTTGACGCGTTATGGGCGGAGTGGGAAGGGCGACCCGCATGACCAGGCCCGTGACAGATCTCCAGCGAACGGTCGCGCCGTTCGAGGTTGTCTCGGACTACGTGCCCGCGGGGGACCAGCCGCAGGCCATCAAGGAGATTGCCCGACGCATCGATGGTGGTGACAGCGACGTAGTGCTGCTCGGCGCAACCGGAACAGGTAAGTCGGCAACAACAGCATGGCTGGTGGAGCGGTTGCAACGGCCGACATTGGTGATGGCACCCAACAAGACGTTGGCTGCGCAGTTGGCGACAGAGTTCCGAGAGCTACTGCCCAATAACGCCGTCGAGTACTTCGTGTCGTACTACGACTACTACCAACCTGAGGCCTATGTGCCGCAGACCGATACCTTCATTGAAAAGGACTCCTCCATCAATGAGGAGGTAGAACGATTGCGCCACTCCGCGACGAATTCATTGTTGACGCGCCGGGATGTGCTCGTTGTTGCATCGGTTTCGGCCATCTACGGATTGGGCACTCCGCAGGAGTACGTCGATCGGATGGTGCGGCTACGCGTAGGCGAGGAGCGCGAGAGAGATGTTCTTTTGCGACTGCTGGTCGACATCCAGTACACCCGTAACGACATCGCCTTCGAGCGGGGGACCTTTCGGGTTCGCGGGGACACTGTTGAGATTTTTCCGATGTATGAAGAACATCCGGTTCGCATCGAGATGTTCGGAGATGACATCGAGCGATTGATGACGCTGCACCCGGTCACGGGAGAAATCCTGACCGAAGACCAAGAGATGCACATCTTCCCTGCGACCCATTACGTGGCCGGGCCAGAACGCATGGAGCGCGCCATCGGCGACATCGAGGCGGAGTTGCAGGAGCGACTCGCAGAGCTAGAGGCCCAGGGCAAGCAACTCGAGGCTCAGCGGCTACGAATGAGGACCAGTTATGACGTCGAGATGATGCGACAGGTGGGCACCTGCTCCGGTATCGAGAACTACTCGCGCCACATCGACGGTCGGCCGCCCGGCTCCGCACCGCATTGCCTGCTCGACTATTTCCCGGAGGACTTCCTGCTGGTGATCGACGAATCCCACGTCACGGTGCCGCAGATCGGTGCGATGTACGAAGGGGACACCGCGCGAAAGCGAACACTCGTTGAGCACGGCTTCCGCCTTCCCTCGGCGCTGGACAACCGGCCTTTGACGTGGGCGGAATTCGTGGAGCGCATCAAGCAAACGGTGTATCTCTCAGCAACCCCGGGCGCGTACGAACTGGGTCGTGTCGAAGGAGATGTGGTTGAACAGGTAATCCGACCGACAGGATTGGTTGATCCCGAAATTCTGGTGAAGCCGACCGAGGGGCAGATTGATGACCTGATGCACGAGGTGCGCGTGCGTGCCGACCGGGGCGAGCGCGCCCTCGTGACCACGCTTACCAAGCGAATGGCCGAAGATCTGACCGATTACCTGGGAGAACACGGCATCCGAGTGCAGTATCTGCATTCAGAAGTCGACACGTTGCGACGAGTTGAACTCCTGCGTGAGCTACGCGCCGGTGTCTTTGATGTGCTTGTCGGCATCAACCTGCTTCGTGAGGGCCTGGACCTGCCCGAGGTCTCGCTGGTCGCGATCTTGGACGCGGACAAGGAAGGCTTCCTGAGGTCCGAAACGTCACTCATTCAGACCATCGGCCGCGCTGCCCGAAATGTGTCCGGTGAGGTGCACATGTACGCAGATGCCGTCACACCATCGATGCGCCAGGCGATCGACGAGACGAACCGTCGTCGAGCCAAGCAAGTCAGGTACAACACCGAGCACGGAATCGATCCGCAGCCCCTTCGAAAGCGGATAGCCGACATCACGGACCTTCTCGTGCGAGAAGAGGCTGACACTGAGGCATTAATCGGCAGTCCATCGGGTGGGACCCCCATGCCGGCTCGTCGAACCGCGTCCATGGCCGAAAGCGAGTTGGTCTCACTCGTCGAGCAACTCACCGCCCAGATGCATCAGGCCGCAGCAGATTTGCAATTCGAACTAGCGGCGCGGCTACGAGACGAAGTGTCTGATTTGAAGACAGAGCTACGCGGGATGCGGGAAGCCACGGGCTAGGCTCACGCCAACCAAACGCACTCTCGGACGGAAGAAGAGTCTCGAACATGGACACGTCGCTGCTCGTGTGGTCGATCACGATCGGCGCCATCGTTCTTCTGATCTTGATCGACTTCTTCACGGTCACCCGCAAGCCTCATGAAGTGATGTTCCGCGAGGGCATGCTGTGGAGCATCTTCTATATCGGGGTCGCGATCGCTTTCGGGATCATTGTGTGGAATTGGGCCGGAGCGGACTTCGGCACGCAATACTTCACTGCCTACCTGGTCGAAAAGTCCTTGAGCGTGGACAACTTGTTCGTCTTCATCATCATCCTCACCCAGTTCCGAACACCGGCCAACTTGCATCAACGTGTGCTCCTCGTGGGAGTGGTCCTTGCGCTCGTGATGCGCGCCATCTTCATTGCCATCGGCGCGGCGGCGATCTCCCTATTCGCCTTCACATTCGTGCTTTTCGGCGCGTTGCTCCTGTGGACAGGGTTTCAGCTCATGCGTCACCGCAATGAGGATCCGGACCCGATGGACAACATCATCATTCGCAACGTTCGTAAGCGTTACCGGTTCGCCGATGACTACGACGGGACCAAGCTCTTCACCATCATCGATGGCATCAAGGTCGCCACTCCGTTGTTGCTCGTGATGGTCGCGATCGGCGGCACCGACCTTCTTTTCGCACTCGACTCAATCCCAGCGACCTTCGGAGTGACGCAGGAGCCGTATCTGGTGTTCGCAGCCAATGCCTTTGCCCTGCTCGGGTTACGTGCCTTGTACTTCGTGCTCAAGGGTCTGCTCGAAAAACTCGTCTATCTGTCGACCGGCCTAGCGGTCATTTTGATGTTCATCGGTGTGAAACTCGTCCTCACCTACTTCCACGAGGTATTCCCGGAAACAGTGCCAAAAATCGAGACGTCGTGGTCATTGGCTTTCATCGGGGTGGTGCTTGTTGTCGTGACGATCGCTTCCTGGATCAAGACGCGTCGGGATCCGGACGCTATTGCCCATGCGGGTCGCCTGACGGCTACTCCGGAAGAGAAGGCCGGTGAGCAGGCGTAGCGGGACTTGCAGGGGGAGCGGAATCCGTCGGGGACGGCTGCGTTGTGCCGCTGACACCCGCGTCGAGTAGGGCTTGCCGTAGTGCGGCAATTTCGGTGCGCAGTGCTTCGAGATCTTTTTTGACCTCCGACTGTCCCTCCTGGGCCCGTCCGCCGATGCGGGTGACCACCGCCGAGGCAACGGACGCTCCCACCAGGCCTAGAAGCGAGATGCCCACGACCATGAGCCCGACGGCGACAATTCGGCCGTTCGCGGTGACCGGCACGTAATCGCCGTAACCCACGGTGGCCATGGTTACAAGTGACCACCACACAGCATCGCCAAAGGATTTGATATCTGCGCCCTGGGCCCCGCGTTCAGCGTTGAGCACAGCGAGCGAGCTGAGATACGTCAAGAATGCCACCGCGAAGACGACGGCCGTCGCAGTCCGCCCGAAGCGCAACCGGCTGCCCCGGCTGATGAGCCACTGACCGGCGGTGAGCACCCGCAGGACGCGCAGCACTCGGAAGGCAGGAACGGCAACCGCAATGACATCGAGCGGATGGTGAACCAGGTACGCGATGTGCTTGGGCGCCAGGACGGTGCGAAGGGTGAGATCGGCAATGAAGACCACCCAAATGACGTTCATCGCGGTGTCGAGTCGATGTAGCCCCTGAGAGGTGAGGCCCTCGTCGAGAACGTAGAACGAGTACAAGACGAGATAGCCAACGGCCAAGAACACCATGACTAGGGCGGTGCGGCGCTCGTACGCGTCCAGTCGCCCCTGCGCCCGAACTTGTCGAGGGTTGTCTGGATCCGGCTTGTTGTCGGTGATGTGCGCCCAGAGCCGATCCATGCGCGAGGAATCCAACGCTGCAGTAGTCGAGGCTGCCGCCGATTCTCGGGGTTGCGCTGATGCCACCACGGCAGCCTACGAGGTGCCCAACACTTCTGGGGGTTGAGACATCGAGACCTCGCGTCCAGTTGTCGCTACCCTCAGCCCAAGACTCAAGCAGCCAAAAATCGAGTACCCGTGACCTACTCAAGGGAGACGTGTGGCCTTCACCATCACATTCGACGGCGAGGACGCCTTGATGTCACCGTCTCATCTGGCTGAGGGGTGTCGACGATGAATCTGCGCTGGCACCTTCGGCGGATTCGAAACATGGGTCGCGGTGCAAGCACCCATCCCTTCGCGGTAGTCGGTCCCAGCGCGCAACAGACCGTGGACATCTTTGAAGATCAGTGGATCACCGCTTTCCCTGAAGAACTGGGGGTGGATGCTGGGTGGGTCAACCACTTCGACCCGGAGGTGGACGCCCGGGTGCCCTGGGTCGACTCGATACTCCCAGGAGGCCTGGCGGGCCGATCAGTCCTGGAGTTGGGCCCTTTTGAGGCCTACCAGACCTGGATGTTGGAGCAGCGCGGTGCGACGGTGATGGCCGTCGAGGCCAGTCGCACGGCTTATCTGAAGTGCCTCGTCGTCAAAGAGTTGTTGGGGATCGCCGCGCCCTTCGTCTACTCCGACGCCCTTGCGTACCTCGACGTGAGCCAGGATCACTACGACGTCGTTTGGGCGAGCGGGATCCTCTACCACCAGGCGGACCCGCTGGGGTTCCTCGAGCGGGCTGCCACGAAGGGCGATCACCTCTTCCTGCACACCCACTATTACGACGAGAGCGTGCTCGACACACCCGAGGCACGACGCTTCGACGCGGCCCGCGATCTGAGGCTGAACTGGCACGGTCGCGAAATGAGGCTGCACCATCGCGATTACGTCAGCGACGGATTCCATGGCAACTTTGCCGGTGGCCCGCGCTCCTACAGCCTCTGGATGGACCGGGACGACATTGAGTTTGTCTTGCGCGAATTGGGAATGGGGTCCGTCACTTACGGCGTGCTCGACCCCGGAAACCCGGCGGGCCCTGGCTTCTACCTGCTCGCTTCACGGGAGGGGTGACCATCCGAAGCCCGGAGGGCCCAGCGAACGGGAAAGATCCCGTCTCATCATGTGCTCGCAGGTGGGTGCCGTAGTCGCCGGAGCCGGGTTGTGTAGGTCAGTCCCATGACCGAAATGAGGGGGAACATGGTTCGGACGACGACCGCGAGGACGATTCCGACAACAGCGACGTCAGCCATGATGATCAGAATCAGCACCGGCGGGTTGCCGCTGCGTTTACTCCGAGCTGCCCCGCCCGTGAGCGTCTGGATCTCACTGATTGCCTTGTCCTCGTGGTCGGTTCCGCGTGTGTCGAGTCGAGGGGGGACGGGAGGCGAGCGCATCGCTCACCACTTCCGTTCCCACCATTCCTCGAGGTGTGGTCGCTCGCGGCCCAGCGTCGTGTCGTCACCGTGGCCGGGGTAGATCCAGGTGCTGTCGTCAAAACGGTCGAAGATCTTTTCGACCACTCCGCGGTACAGGGTGTCAAAATCTTCCGGCGACCAGGTGCGACCCACGCCACCGGGGAATAGGCAGTCACCGGTGAACAGATGGGTGTGTCCGTGTGGATCATCGAAAGTGATGACCAGCGACCCGGGGGTGTGGCCGACCAGGTGGATCACTCCCAGGGTGACGTCGCCCACGGTGATGGAGTCCTCGTCGCGCAGTCGATGTCGCGTGGGCACATCGATCGCGTCGGCGTCCGCATCATGGGCGTAGGTTGGCGCATGCGTCGCGCGGGCCACGTCGGCTAATGCGCCCCAATGATCGTGATGGCGATGCGTGGTCACGACGCCGCTGAGTCTGTCGCCTCCCACGAGATCGAGGATCCGATTCGGCTCGTCTGCGGCATCGATCAGGAGTTGCTCGCCAGTAGCGGTGCAGCGCAGCAGATAGACGTTGTTGTCCATGGGGCCAACCGCTAGCTTGCGGATGACCACCGTCGACAGTTCGCGGTTGAGTGCGGGAGCGCCTACGCTTGTCGAGCCGAAGTACACGTTCGGCACCCTAGCGACAGGCGCGAACAGAGATGATGCCGAGAGAGGGGCCCTGGTGATTGGCGAGAGCCTCATCGTCCGTGGCGCACGGGAACACAATCTGAAGGACGTATCTCTCGACCTTCCTCGCGATGCGCTGATCGTCTTCACGGGGCTGTCCGGATCCGGCAAGTCCTCGTTGGCGTTCGACACCATCTTTGCCGAGGGGCAACGTCGCTACGTGGAAAGTCTTTCGGCGTATGCGCGTCAGTTTCTCGGACAGATGGACAAGCCGGATGTCGATTTCATCGAAGGGCTCTCACCGGCGGTATCGATCGATCAGAAGTCAACCTCTCGCAATCCGCGCTCGACGGTGGGAACGATCACGGAGGTCTACGACTACCTGCGCCTGCTCTACGCGCGGATAGGAAGACCGCACTGCCCCGAGTGCAGGGATCCGATCAGCCGACAGACACCGCAGCAGATCGTCGACCAGGTTCTTGACCTGCCAGCAAAGACCCGATTCCAGGTGTTGGCACCTCTGGTTCGCGACCGCAAGGGGGAATACGGCGAGCTTTTTCAACAGTTGCAAACACAGGGGTACTCCAGGGCCCGGGTCGACGGAGTCGTGTACGGACTAGACGAAGTCCCCAAGCTCAAAAAGCAGGAGCGCCACAGCGTCGAGGTCGTTGTGGACCGATTGACCGTGAACAAGGAATCCAGACGTCGGCTTACCGACAGTGTGGAGACGGCCCTTGGCCTAGGGCACGGTTACGTGGTCCTGGACTTTGTCGATCGTAAGGAAAGTGATGCCGAGAGGGAGCGGATTTACTCCGAGCACCTGGCCTGCCCGAAGGACGGCTTGTCTTTCGAGGAACTCGAGCCGAGGTCCTTCTCGTTCAACTCTCCTTTTGGGGCGTGCCCTGAATGTTCGGGACTTGGAACTACCCGAGAGGTGGACATCGAACTGGTCGTCCCGGATGTGGATCGGTCGCTGAGCGACGGGGCAATCGCGCCGTGGTCCCGCGGCACGGTTTCGGGGTACTTCTCCCGACTACTCGAGGCCATCGCCGATGAACTCGGTGTCGAAATCGAAACGCCCTGGAAGAAGATTCCGGCGCGGGCAAAGAAATCGATACTCGAGGGCTACGCCGAGCCCATTCACGTGCAGTACCGCAATCGCTACGGACGGCGCCGTTCGTACTACACCGAATACGAGGGGGTCGTTCCGTATGTGAAGCGCAGGCACGCGGAAGCCGAAACCGATGCGTCCAGGGAGCGGTTCGAGGGGTACATGCGGGAAGTGCCCTGCAGTGCCTGTGCTGGGAGCCGACTTAAGCCACTCACGCTCGCAGTCACGATCGAAGGCAAGTCGATCGCCGACATCGCCTCGCTACCGATCGGTGAGGCCGTTGAGGTGTTGAGCAGGCTTGCCCTCAGCGATCGAGAAAGCGTCATCGCGTCGCGTGTGTTGAAGGAAGTCAACGAGCGCCTGCAATTCTTGGTGGACGTCGGTCTGCACTACCTGTCTATGGATCGTGCTGCCGGCACTCTGGCGGGGGGTGAGGCGCAGCGGATCCGCTTAGCGACCCAGATCGGATCAGGCCTCGTGGGTGTCCTGTACGTCCTTGATGAGCCGAGCATCGGGCTGCATCAGCGCGACAACCACCGTCTGATCGAGACGCTCGTTCGCCTACGAGACCTGGGCAACACCCTGATCGTGGTCGAGCACGATGAAGACACGATTCGCGCAGCCGACTGGGTTGTCGACATTGGACCTGGAGCCGGGGAGCACGGTGGGCAGATCGTCGTCAGTGGAACAGTGCAAGAACTCGTCACGAATGCGGAATCTGTCACTGGTCAGTACCTGTCGGGGAGTCGAGGTATCGGCGTGCCGGCGCTGCGGCGACCGCAGGAGCGTGGATGGATCACCATTAAGGGAGCACGTGAACACAATCTGCAGAATGTGTCTGCGCGATTCCCCCTAGGCAATTTCGTGTGCGTGACCGGGGTGAGCGGATCAGGCAAGTCGACCCTGGTCAACGACATTCTGTACAACGTCCTGGCTCGAGACTTGAACGGCGCCCGGCTCGTGCCTGGAAAGCACAAGAGCATCTCCGGTACCGATCAGATCGACAAGGTTGTGCACGTCGATCAAAGTCCCATCGGGCGTACGCCACGGAGTAACCCGGCGACGTATACGGGCGTTTTCGATCACATTCGCAAGCTTTTTGCCGCGACCGCAGAGGCCAAGGTACGGGGCTATCAGCCGGGCAGGTTCTCTTTCAATGTGAAGGGCGGACGCTGCGAGGCATGTAGTGGTGACGGCACGATACGGATCGAAATGAACTTCCTTCCCGATGTCTATGTTCCCTGCGAGGTTTGCCACGGTGATCGGTACAACCGAGAGACGTTGGAGGTCCATTACAAGGGCAAGACCATCGCCGAGGTGCTGGATCTTCCGATAGAAGACGCCTTGGCCTTCTTCGAGGCGGTGCCGGCTATCGCTCGACATCTGTCCACGTTGGTCGACGTCGGGCTTGGATACGTTCGCATGGGTCAGTCTGCGCCGACACTGTCCGGGGGAGAGGCGCAACGGGTGAAACTCGCGAGCGAGCTGCAAAAGCGCTCAACGGGGCGCACCGTCTACGTGCTCGATGAGCCCACCACCGGCTTGCACTTCGAAGACATCCGCAAACTGCTCGGCGTACTTCAATCTTTGGTGGACAAGGGCAATACGGTGATCGTCATCGAGCACAACCTGGATGTCATCAAGTCCGCCGACTGGATCGTGGATCTCGGGCCGGAGGGGGGATCCGGCGGAGGAACGGTTGTCGCGAAGGGAACACCGGAGTCGATCGCGGCTGTAGACGCCAGCCATACAGGGCGCTTTCTGCAGCCCCTGCTGTGAACGTGCCTTCGCCGAATCGGTCACGTACCATACCGGCATGGCACCTGTTCTTCGACGACGTGACGTTATTGCCGGGGGCGGACTCGTAGCTGTCGGCGGCATCCTGGTGGCGTGCGGCGGTGGTGAAAGCGCTTCGGGGGACACGGCGGCTTCCGCGGAGGCGGCACCATCCCCATCAGCAAAGGAGGACTCTTCGACGCCCGAGGCTGCACCGAGCTCGGCCGAGGAGACAGGAGTCGAGGACGTTGAAGGGGCTGAAGAGGCCGCTGCGCAAGAGGCAGTCGATGGTCTCGCATCCGTTGACGAGATTCCGGTCGAAGGAGGTGTGGTTATCTCCGATCCACCCGTCGTGCTCGTGCAGCCGACGTCCGGGGACGTTAAGGGGTTCAGTGCAGTGTGCCCGCACCAGGGTTGCTTGGTGTCGTCGGTGGAGTCCAACGAGATCGTGTGCCCGTGCCACGGATCGCTGTTTTCTGCCACGGACGGCAGCGTGATCGCTGGACCTGCAGCCGAAGGCCTGCCTGCGGTTCCCGTGGAGGTGCAGGGAAACTCGGTCGTCCTCGCCTAGGGCATCGACGATGGCCGATCCCAGCGAATACCGGCCGGCCTCTGGATCCATTCCGCAGGCGCCCGGCGTCTACCGTTTCCGGGACGCCCACGGGCGCGTTGTGTATGTGGGGAAGGCGCGGTCGCTGCGCTCCCGGCTGAACTCCTACTTCGCGGACTTCACCGCCCTGCATCCGCGTACGCAATCGATGCTGACAACGGCCAACAGCGTCGACTGGGTCGTGGTGGCGAATGAAGTCGAGGCACTTGCCTTGGAGTTTACGTGGATCAAGGAGTACGACCCACGTTTCAACGTCAAGTACCGCGACGACAAGTCCTACCCGTACCTCGCTTTGACTGTCTCCGAAACGTTCCCACGCGCGGCGGTGGTCCGCGAACCTCGACGAAAAGGCACTCGTTACTTCGGTCCCTACGCCCATGCGTGGGCAATTCGAGAAACCCTTGATGAACTATCGAAGGTGTTCGGAGTGCGAACGTGTCGAGATGGCGTCTTCAAGCGGGCCGCGCAGCTGGGGCGGCCGTGCCTTCTTGGCTACATCGATAAGTGCTCCGCGCCATGCGTGGGCCGGATAGACGAGGAGCACTATCGGCAACGCGTGGACGACATGAGCCGTTTCCTCGGAGGGCAAACCGACGCGTTCATCAAGGACATGCGTGCCTCGATGGAGCAGGCGTCGGAACGCCGTGACTACGAGGAAGCGGGTCGGTGGCGGGATCGGATGGGCGCGCTGATGCGAGCGATGGAGCGCAACGCTGTGGTCCTTGGAGATAGCACCGACGCCGACGTCGTCGCCCTCCACGACGACCCGCTGGAGGTAGGGGTCCAGGTCTTCCACGTCCGCGCCGGTCGATTAATTGGTGAGCGCAGTTTCATCGTCGAGAAGGCGGAGGATCTGTCCGTCGGTGGCTATGGGGAACGCGTTCTGCAGCGCTTGTATGCCGCGCGTGATGGCGTGGAGATCGACAGCGCGGTTCCACCGCGAGAGATCCTTCTGTCACATACCCCGACCGACGCCGACGCGCTCGCGCAATGGCTGAGTTCACGCCGAGGATCCACGGTAGACATCCGGGTGCCCCAGCGTGGGGACAAGCGCGCCTTGATGGAAACGGCAACGACCAATGCGGCCGAAGCCTTGATGCGACACCGAATGCGACGCTCGAGCGATTTGACATCGCGGAGCGAGGCGATTGCGGAGCTGCAGACGTATCTAGATCTCGCCGAAGCGCCGTTGCGCATCGAATGCGTCGATGTGTCGACATTGCAGGGAACGGACACGGTCGCATCACTGGTTGTGTTCGAGGACGGTCTTCCGCGCAAACGCGATTATCGAACCTTCATCATTCGCGCCGAGGGAGCAGACGATCTTGCATCGGTTCGCGAAGTTGTGGAGCGTCGCTTTGCGCGCGTGAAGCGAGTGGGGTCGGATGTCGACGACGTTGCCGATGTGCAGGGCGACAGTGATGTTGAGCGTGAGGGTGGCGGCCGGCAGCCTTTCGCGTATCCACCGGGGTTGCTGGTGATCGACGGGGGCGCCCCACAGGTCGCCGCCGCGCAACAGGCATTGACCGAGAGCGGTGTCGGTGACATCCCCGTTGTCGGGTTGGCGAAGAGACTCGAAGAGGTGTGGACGCCGGAGTCGATCGATCCCGTCATCCTCCCGCGCACCAGCGAAGCGCTTTATCTGTTGCAAAGAATTCGGGACGAGGCGCACCGGACCGCAATCGCCTTGCACCGAAAGCGCCGCACGGCACGGCAACGGCGAAGCGCACTCGATGATATTCCCGGCCTTGGCCCCAAGAAGGCCGCGGCTCTCCTCGCCCATTTCGGCTCGGTCCGTTCGATCCGGGCCGCCACGACAGATGAGCTACAGAAGGTTCCCGGAATCGGCCCTACAGTCGCCACCACGGTGCACCAGGCGCTAGCGTCGGTTTCATGACGAGGTCACCATGACGCAGGAGGCTTTCGATGTTCTCCTCGTCACGGGCATGTCCGGAGCCGGTCGATCGACCGCGGCTCGGGCTCTCGAGGACGCCGGATGGTTCGTCATCGACAACATCCCGCCCATGTTGATCGGCGCAGTTGTCGACGTCGCCGTCGAGAACCCCGATGTGCATCGAGTCGCTGTGGTGGTCGATGCACGCGGCGGATCCTTCTTCCCGCAGTTGACCGAGGCTATGGCCAGCCTTCGTCGGGACGGTGTCAACCTTCAGGTTCTCTTCCTCGAGGCTTCCGAGGAATCACTCGTTCGACGATTCGAGTCGTCGCGAAGGCCGCACCCGCTGCAGGAGGGAAACAGAATTCTGGACGGCCTCAGGCGGGAACGGCTGGTTCTCGGCGATCTGCGATCGACCGCGGATCTGGTCATCGACACCACGCAGTTGAACATGCACGAACTACGGCGCGCCATCGATGGCGCGTTCGCCGAACCGGACGAGCGTTTGCGGGTGACGATCATGTCCTTCGGCTTCAAGCACGGCATACCCGTGGACGCCGACATGGTCGCCGATGCCCGATTCCTGCCCAACCCGTTTTGGGATGAGTCGCTACGGGATCTGACCGGGCTTGACGCCGCGGTCGCCGACGCCGTCCTGGCAGGAGACGGGGCGGATGCGTTTTTGGAACATCTGGCTGCCTTGGTACGAACAACGCGGGACGGCTACTTGCGGGAAGGGAAGCGATTCGTCACCGTCGCCGTGGGTTGCACGGGCGGCAAGCATCGCAGCGTGGCCCTTACCGAAGCCTTATCCGCCATGTTGGAATCACCGTACGCCGTCGTCGGGGTCGAGCACCGAGATCTCGGCAAGGAGTAGGGCATGGGTGAGGCGGACACCACCCACTCTGGCCAGCCCTTGGTAGCGGCCCTCGGCGGGGGACACGGATTAGCGGTGAGTCTGCGGGCGCTCCAGCAGTTGACCGATCGCGTGACGGCGATCGTGGGAGTCGCCGACGACGGAGGCTCTAGTGGCCGGTTGCGCCAGGAGCGAGGGATTCTGCCCCCCGGAGACCTTCGGATGGCGCTCGCCGCCCTGTGTGACGACGACGCCCAGACACGGCCGTGGGTGGATGTCCTGCAGTTTCGATTCTCCGACGGCGGCGAGCTATCCGGGCATGCTCTCGGAAACCTGCTGCTGTCCGGGTTGTGGGAGAAGACGTCCGATCCAGTCGCGGGACTCGATGAGCTCGTCCGCCTGCTGGGTTGTAGTGGTCGGGTTCTGCCCTGCTGCGTTGACCCACTGGATATTGTGGCGGCCATTCGAGGTCACGACGGGCAGCGTCTGGCGGAGGTCAGCGAGGTTCGTGGGCAAGTGGAGGTCGCGACGACTCGGGGGCGGGTGCTGCGGGTGTGGGTGGAGCCGCCCCAGGCCAAGGCGTGCCCACAGGCCGTCGCGGCAATCGAGGCGGCAGACGTCATTACGCTGGGGCCGGGCTCGTGGTTCACCTCCGTGATGCCGCACCTGGTGGTACGGGAGATTGGCGATGCCGTCGCGGACTCGTCGGCCACTCGAGTGCTCGTGTTAAATCTCGTGGAGCAAGAGGGAGAGACCGGTGGATTCACTCCGGAGGAGCACTTGGAGGCGCTAAAGCGTCATGCTCCGCAGGTGACGTTTGATCATGTGATCGCCGATTCGACCCATATTCGTGGGGGCCCAGGCAGAGACAACTTGGTGTCCGCCTGTGCATCGTGGGGGAGTGAGGTCACGTTCGCCGATGTCTCGGCAACCGCAGATCGGCACGACCCGGGGAAGTTGGCGCGTGTTTTCGATACGGTTCTCTCTCGATGACGGGAGGAAGCGCGACGATGGCAATGACGGCGGCGGTCAAGGATGAGCTCAGCCGCGTCGAAGTGACCAAGACGTGCTGCCGGAAAGCAGAAGTGTCATCGCTGCTGCGCTTTGGTGGGGCCCTGCACATCGTTAGTGGCGCGATTGTCGTCGAAGTCGAAGTCGACGCCGGCGCAACGGCTCGACGCCTCCGCAAGGACATCTTCGATATCTACGGTCACGACAGCGAAGTGTCGATGGTTCAGGCCAGCGGCATTCGCAAGGGAACTCGATATGTAGTCCGGGTATCGCAGGGTGGTGAGGCGCTGGCGAAGCAGACCGGGATTGTGGATGGCAGTGGGCGTCCGGTACGCGGCCTGCCACCGGCCATCGTCGCCGGTGGGCTCTGCGACTGCGAAGCAGCCTGGCGGGGCGCCTTTCTCACGCATGGCTCCCTCACCGAACCGGGCAGGTCGAGTTCCCTGGAAGTCACCGCACCTGGACCCGAAGCCGCGCTTGCGCTGGTGGGCGCGGCTCGCCGACTTGGGATCGGTGCGAAGTCTCGTGAGGTTCGCGGAGTGGATCGCGTCGTGATTCGCGACGGCGACGCCATCGGGGCGCTGCTAACCCGGATGGGTGCCCATGAATCGGTGCTCGCGTGGGAGGAACGCCGGATGCGTCGGGAGGTGCGCGCAACGGCGAACCGTCTGGCCAATTTCGACGACGCCAACCTGCGACGGTCGGCTCGAGCAGCGGTCGCTGCGAGCGCCCGGGTAGGGCGGGCGTTGGAAATCCTCGGGGACGATGTCCCCGACCATCTCGTCGTGGCTGGTCGATTACGGATGGATAACCAGCAAGCCAGCCTGGAGGAACTCGGCGCGCTCGCGGACCCGCCGATGACCAAAGACGCCATCGCGGGCCGAATCCGTCGGTTGCTGGCCCTGGCGGACAAGCGCGCCGCCGAGCTTGGAATCTCCGATACCGAAGCCGCCTTGGCCGACGCAGATCTTGCAGACGACTAGCCCGCCGAAGGGTTCAAATTGCGATTCGCCCCGAGCGGTCCCGGCGTCACATAAACGTAACCTGCGTCACTAAGATGTAAGCGTTATCTGGCCCTGGGATGCATATGAGGGATCGCCGATGGTGGACATCGGGCCTCGTGGAGCAGACCAGCCGGCACAACCATCACGGCAATACGAGGAGACTGTGTGACCATCAAGGTCGGTATCAATGGATTCGGTCGAATAGGCCGCAACTTTTTCCGCGCTCTACTCAGCAGCGGTGCGGACGTCGAGATTGTGGGCATCAACGACCTCACGGACACAACCACACTTGCGCATCTACTGAAATACGACTCAGTTCTCGGCCGCATCGATGTGCCGGTGGAAGCAGCAGAGAACGCGATCGTGGTGGACGGCACATCGATCCCTGTTTTCGCTGAGCGAGATCCGGCGAATCTGCCCTGGGCGTCGGTCGGTGCCGCCGTTGTCGTGGAGTCCACGGGAATTTTCACGTCTGCCGACGACGCCCGCAAGCACGTCGATGCGGGAGCGTCGAAGGTAATCATCTCCGCACCCGCCAAGGGCGAGGACATCACCATCGTCATGGGGGTCAACGACGGGGACTACAACCCCGCCAAGGATGTGATCATTTCCAACGCCTCCTGCACCACCAACTGTTTGGCTCCGATGGCCAAGGCCATCGATGATGCATTTGGCATCGAGCGCGGCCTCATGACGACCATTCATGCCTACACCAACGATCAGCGAATCCTGGATTTCCCGCACAGTGATCTGCGTCGGGCGCGGGCTGCCGCGATAAACATGATTCCGACCAGCACCGGAGCCGCGAAGGCGATCGCCCTGGTCCTCCCGCACTTGAAGGGCAAGCTTGACGGGTATGCCATGCGCGTTCCGGTTCCGACCGGCTCGGCTACCGACCTGACCGTCGAGCTGAAGACAGCAGCCTCCAAGGAGGAGATCAACGCTGTAGTCAAGCAAGCAGCGGACGGACCGATGAAGGGGATTCTCCAATACACTGAGGATCCGATCGTGTCGACGGACATCGTGACCGATCCGGCATCGTGCATCTTCGATGCGGGGATGACGAACACCAACGGCAACATGGCCAAGGTGCTCGGCTGGTACGACAACGAGTGGGGTTACAGCAACCGCCTGGTCGATCTCGTCGGGTTGGTCGGCGCCACACCGTGAGCATGCCGAGCCTGGATGATCTCCAGGTCGCCGGCCATGTCGTCATCGTTCGGGTGGACTTCAACGTCCCCCTGGCCGACGACGGCGCTGGCGGCCGAGTCATCACCGACACGGGCCGCATCCACGCGGCATTGCCTACCATCGATTACCTGCGGGAACACCGAGCACGCATCCTGCTGCTCGCCCACCTCGGGCGACCCAAAGGTGTCGTGACCCCGGAAGCGAGCCTGGAACCGGTAGCGCAGGAACTGTCTCGTGTGTTGTCCATCGACGTCCCCCTGGCGGCCGATCTGGCTCAGGCGCGAGACGAACTCAACCGAGCATCGGACGGCGGTGTGGTCGTCTTGGAGAACATCCGATTCGATGCTCGTGAAACGAGTAAGGACCCAGCCGAGCGAGCCGCGCTCGCCCGTGAGTTGGCCGACCTCGGGGACTTCTTCGTCTCCGATGGTTTCGGTGTCGTGCACCGAGAGCAGGCCTCGGTAACCGAGCTCGCTGCGTTCCTGCCGCATGCGGCTGGTCGGCTGGTGGAGCGCGAGTCGGCAGTCTTCTCGCAGTTGCTGGCTCAACCTCAACGGCCGTACGTGGTCATCCTGGGCGGGTCAAAGGTCAGCGACAAGCTCGGAGTCATCGGCAATCTGATTCCCCACGTCGATCGACTCCTGATCGGCGGCGGAATGGCCTTCACATTCTTGGCGGCCCAAGGGTTCTCGGTGGGCGATTCTCTTCTGGAAGCCGATCAACTAGCGACGGTTGAGGCGTACCTGGAACAGGCCAGTCGGCGTGGCATCGAGGTGGTTCTTCCCGTCGATGTCCTGGTCGCCGATCGTTTCGCTGCGGATGCGAACATCAAGGTGGTGGCGGCGGACGAGATCCCGAACGGCTGGATGGGTGTGGATATCGGCCCGAAAACCGTGGAGGAGTTTGCTCGGTACATCGCCGCTGCAGGCACAATCGTGTGGAACGGGCCGATGGGTGTGTTCGAGATGGAGCCATTCGCGGCGGGGACCAGGGCGGTCGCAGACGCCATGGCGCAAGCCCCTGGGATGACGGTTGTCGGCGGTGGTGACTCGGCGGCAGCAATTCGGATCCTGGGAGTCGACGAGAAGCGCTTCGATCACATCAGCACCGGTGGGGGAGCGAGCTTGGAGTTCCTCGAAGGCAAAGAGTTACCCGGGTTGGCGGTATTGGCAGCGGCCAGCACAGACATGGATGAGACCAAGGAGAACGAATGACCGAGCGCAAGCCCTTGATGGCTGGCAACTGGAAGATGAACATCAACCACTTCGAGGCGATCGCCCTCGTTCAGAAGCTGGCCTTCGGGTTGAACGAGAAGGACCTCGAGGCCGTTGAGGTCGCGGTTCTTCCGCCATTCACCGATGTTCGCAGCGTGCAGACCCTCATCGAAGGAGACCACTACGACATCGCGTACGGCGGCCAGGATCTGTCCGTTCATGCATCCGGTGCGTTCACCGGTGAAGTCTCCGGATCCATGCTGGCGAAACTGGGATGCACCTTCGTTGTCGTGGGGCACAGCGAGCGGCGAGAAAACCACCGCGAGGATGATGCGCTCGTCAACGCGAAGGCCAAGGCGGCACTGGCGAACGATCTGGTGCCCATCGTGTGCGTCGGTGAGGGTCTGGCCGTTCGTCAATCGGGCGGACATGTCGACTTCGTGCTGGACCAGATTCGAGGGTCGCTCGATGGTCTCAGCGCGGACCAGGTCGGTGGGCTCGTCATTGCCTACGAGCCGGTCTGGGCGATCGGCACCGGTGAGGTCGCGACCGGCGACGACGCCCAAGAAGTGTGCGCGGCGATCAGGAGAGACATCGAGCAGCGCCTGGGAGCCTCATGCGCGGAGTCCGTCCGCATTTTGTACGGCGGATCGGTGAAAGCGGCGAATGCGGCGGGAATCATGAGCCAGCCGGACGTCGATGGATGCTTGGTCGGCGGAGCAAGCCTCGACCCGGACGAATTCATCGGCATAGTCCGGTACCGGCTACACCCCGAGATGTTGGCCTAAACCTCGCAGGTATCGTTTTCCCCGATGATCACCGTTCTCACCATCGTTCTCGCAGTGCTCCTGGCAATCACCAGTTCGCTGCTCGTCGTCCTGATCCTGCTGCACCGCGGCAAGGGCGGGGGACTGTCCGACCTCTTTGGTGGCGGCGTAACCTCGTCGGTCGGAGGCTCGTCGGTGGCGGAGAAGAATCTTGACCGGCTCACGGTGGGCATCGGGCTCGTGTGGGCTGCGAGCATCGTGGCCGTCGGCTTAATCATCAGCACCTAGTTCGTCGAGGCAATCACACGTCATTTCAGCAAGCGGCGTCGAACACCAGGAGGAAATTCATGGCCGGAGGCAGTGCGATTCGAGGCAGCCGTGTCGGGGCAGGCCCGATGGGTGAAGCCGAGCGAGGAGAAGCAGCCCCGCGAATCTACGTGTCTTTCTGGTGCGCGAACGGGCACGAGTCGCGTCCGAGCTTCGCCACCGATGCCGAAGTTCCGGAGGAATGGGACTGCGCTCGCTGCGGTCTGCCCGCCGGATCGGATAAGGAGAATCCTCCGGCGCCACCGAAGAACGAGCCGTACAAGACCCATTTGGCTTACGTAAAGGAGCGACGCTCAGACAAAGATGGAGCGGCGATCTTGCAAGAAGCGCTGGATCGACTGCACGGAAAGTAGACACAGCCCCCACCGCTGCCGGGGCTACGCCTGTAGCGCGCGCTCCACTGTCGTTCGTAGCGATTCCCACGACGAGACGAATGCCGCCTCACCGGCGGCCTCCAGTTGTGTGCATATTTCCTGAAAGTCGATTCCCACCTCGGCCAGATCTTCCAGAACCGATTGGGCGGCCTCCTGGCCACCGGAGACCGTGTCGCCACCGAACCGGCCTTCGGTCACCACTGCCTCGAGCGTCGACTCAGGAACCGTATTGACGCACCCGGGCGCTGCGAGTTGCATGACGTACCGGGTTGGGTCGTAGTCGGGGTGCTTGACGCCGGTACTGGCCCACAGCGGGCGTTGCGGGCGGGCTCCCGCGGCCGCGAGTCGACGCCAGTCATCGGACGCGGTGTGAATCTCGTACGCGTGCCACGCGAGGTGGGCGTTGGCGATGGCAGCGCGTCCCCGGAGTCCGTCGGCGAGCGCCGAAGTGCTCTCCGATAGCTGAGCGTCGACGGCGGTGTCCACGCGGCTGACAAAGAACGACGCGACGGACTCAATGCCGGACACGTCCACGCCAGAATCGTGCGCGCGCCCTATCCCGGCGGTGTGCGCAGCCATCACCTCGCGGTACCGGTCGATCGAAAAGATCAGCGTGACGTTCACGCTGATACCTTCGGCGAGAGTCCGAGTGATGGCGGGCAGCCCGGCAGTGGTGGCGGGAATCTTGATCATGGCGTTGGGGCGATCCACCAGCGTCCAGAGCTCGCGCGCTTGGTTAACGGTGGCCTCTGTGTCATGCGCCAGCCGCGGGTCGACTTCGATGGATACCCGCCCGTCGAGACCACCAGTGCTCGCGTAGACGGGCGCAAGGATGTCGCACGCGGCGCGAACGTCGTCGGTGGTGAGTGTGCGGATCGCGGAGTCCACGTCGACGCCCGTCACTCGGAGATCCTGCAACTGCGCCGCGTAATCATTCCCGCCGCCGGCGATTGCTTTCTGGAAAATCGTCGGGTTGGTCGTGACGCCGGATATTGCCCGCTCTTGCACGAGGCGTTGCAGGTCGCCGTCCAAACGGGCACGACTCAGGTCGTCCAACCACAGGCTGACTCCCGCCGCCGTGAGCTCCGTGAGAACCGAGGGGGTCATGCGTTCAGCGCAGCCAGAACTCGTCGAGTGGCGTCGGCAACGGCATCCGCTGTCACACCGAATTCGGAGAACAACCGGGATGCCTCACCACTGGCACCGAAGTGATCCAAGCCGACGATGGCGCCGTTGTCGCCGACGTACCGATGCCAGCCGATGGTCGATCCGGCCTCGACGGCGACTCGGGCAGGGACATCGGGGCGAATCACCGCGTCCCGATACGACCGTTCTTGTTGGTCAAACCATTCCAGGCACGGCAAGCTCGCCACGTTCACCTCGATGCCCTCACCGGCTAGGTGCTCTGCGGCCTGGACGGCAAGGTGCACCTCCGATCCGGTGGCCATGATCGTTGCGCGAGGTTCGGGCGCGTGCCGGACCAGGTAGCCACCGGCGTGCACGCCATCGAGAACCGATGTCGGTTCGGTGTCGAGAACCGGGAGGCCCTGCCTGCTGAGGACGATTCCGATCGGTTCCCGACGGCGGAGAATGGCGAGCCAAGCGGCGGACGTCTCGCGTGCGTCCGCAGGCCTACACACGGCGAATCCGGGTATGGCGCGAAGGGACCACAAGTGCTCGATCGGTTGGTGAGTCGGCCCATCCTCACCCAGGCCGATGGAATCATGCGTCCACACGAAGGTGCTCGGTGCCTGCATCAACGCGGCAAGTCGTACGGCGCCGCGCATGTAATCGCTGAAAACCAGAAAAGTACCGCAGAAGGGCCGCGTGAGGCCATCCACCGCAATTCCGTTGACGATGGCTCCCATGGCATGCTCGCGAATGCCAAAGTGAATGACCCGACCGAACGGCGAAGACGTTGCGGTTTCCTCCGGCAGAAAACTCTTGGCGCCCGCGATCGAGGTGTTGTTCGACTCAGCCAGGTCCGCCGAGCCTCCCCACAGCTCGGGCATGACAGTCGCTAGCGCACTGATGGTGTCCCCAGATGCTTTCCTGGTCGCGATCGCAGCGCCGGATTCGAAAGACGGCAGGACGGATTCCACGTCGTCGGGCAAGTCGTGGGCGGTGAGGCGGTCCAGCAGTGCGGCTCGTGAGGGTTGCGAGGTTCTCCATGCATCAATGGCCGCGGCCCACGTGGCTCGATGAGCTGCCCCACGGATCGCTCTTTCGGAACGGATTCGCTCGAGAAGCGCCTGATCGAAGACGAAAGCCTGACCCGGATCCAGGCCCAACTGACTCTTCGTGGCGCCCACTTCATCATCACCCAGCGCGGACCCGTGCGACTTAGACGTGCCACGCGCGTGCGGAGCAGGCCACGCGATGGTCGTGCGCACGCGAATGAAGCTCGGAGCCGTGGTGCAGGCTGACGACGCTCGAAGCGCTGCGTCGATGGCCGCGATGTCGACATCACCGTTGTCGAGCATGTCGACTTCGTGCACGTCCCAGCCGTAGGACCGGTAACGGCCAACGACGTCCTCGTCGAACGCGAGGGCCGTATCGCCCTCGATGGAGATGCGGTTGTCGTCCCACAGGACACAGAGGTTGGCTAACTGCTGGCGACCGGCCAAGGAACTCGCTTCCGCGGAGATGCCTTCTTCCAGGTCACCGTCGGAGGCCATCACCCAGACCCGGTAGTCGAAAGGACTGTTAGGTGAGTCCGGGTCAAAAAGACCCCGCTCGAAACGGGCCGCCATCGCCATTCCCACGGCCGTGGCCACGCCCTGGCCCAGCGGCCCCGTAGTCGTCTCGACGCCCGGGGTGTGCCCGAACTCCGGGTGCCCGGGGGTTAGTGATCCCCAGCGCCGGAAGGAGCGTAGATCGTCCATGTCCACGCCGATTCCCGAGAGGAACAGTTGGCCGTAGAGCGTCAAGCTCGAGTGTCCGGCGCTCAGGACGAATCGATCGCGTCCCGGCCAGGAGGGATCAGATGGGTCGTGTCGGACGTAGTCTCGAAAAAGCAGGTAGGCGATCGGCGCAAGCGACATCGCTGTTCCCGGGTGACCGTTGCCGACGGACTGCACCGCATCCATAGCCAGAGCGCGAAGGTAGGTAACCGCCTGGCGGTCGTCGGAATCCCAGGCGAATGGGGTCGATTGTTCGTGGGCCGGTTCGCTCGAAGACATGACGCAACCCTACGGGAGGGCTAGGGCAGCAGATGACTTGTACGCTGTCACTACTAGTGAGTTCTGGCGGTGATCCGGCAGTGCTCGATGTGGTCGCCGCACACTAGGTCACGACGAACTGGCTTACGAATCGTTCAGAGGGGAGCTGTGCATGGCCACCACGATCGCCGCTCGTCGCCGCGTTGGTGAGAGAGTGCGAGCGCACGTTGCTCTGACGAAACCGCGGATCATCGAACTTCTCCTAGTCACAGCCGTGCCAACGATGTTTCTGGCGGCTCAGGGTTTGCCCACCGTGCGAGCAACAATCGCGGTCTTGGTTGGCGGAGCCCTCGCCGCCGGAGCCGCGAACACTTTCAACTGCGTCTACGACCGAGACATCGACGCAGTTATGCACCGCACCACCAGCCGCCCGGCAGCCACGGGCCAAGTCTCCGTGCGAGCAGGCTTCATCCAGGGATTGATTCTGTCGGCGCTGAGCGTCACGGTGCTCACCGTCTTGGCGAATGCCCTGTCCGGGCTCCTCGCCCTGCTAGCGATCGTCGGCTATGCCGTCGGCTACACGATGATTCTGAAGCGTCGAACGGACCAGAACATCGTGTGGGGCGGTGCCGCTGGCTGCATGCCGGTCTTGATCGCGTGGAGCGCGATTACCGGATCCCTCACGTGGACTCCAGTGGTGCTGTTCGCGGTGATCTTCTTCTGGACCCCACCGCACTACTGGCCGTTGGCCATCAAGTACCGGCAGGACTACCAGGCGGCGCGCATCCCGATGCTGCCCGCTGTGCGGGGGCCGCTGAGTGTCGCCCGACACATCGTCGCCTACACCTGGCTCATGGTCGCTGCGACCATGGCCTTGATCGTCGTCGCGCCGATGGGCTGGATCTACTCCGTCGGCGCCGTGGTCCTTGGCTTGACGTTTGCCGTCCAGGCGTATCGGCTCTGGGCGGGGATTCGATCCGATCGCCGGGATCCGAACCTGGCCGACGACGATTACTCAGACGGGACTCTGAAGCGGGCCATGCAGTTGTTCCACGCTTCGATTTCCTACCTGGCGGTGATCTTTTTGCTGGTCGGACTGGACCCGTTCGTCGTGTAGGCAGGGGTTCTTCGCTGGTTCGCCTATTCAGGTGTTCGAGGGACAGAGCTGACGAGATCATCGACACGAGCATCGATGTTGCCGCGAGTCCGCAGCGTTGGCGGAAGAAACCAGACCGCGATCCACACGGCGATGGCGCCGAGAACGTGAATAACGACCAGTAGCTCGGGAAGACCTGCGAAGTACTGCGTGTACCCGACCAGGCCCTGGACCAGAGCGATACCCAGAACAAGACAGGTGCGCCGCAGGAGCGCGGAAGGCGCCCGGCTGACCGAGGCGGCCGCGAGAAGGCCGACAGCCAACCCCAGAAACAAAAAGACAGTGTCGGCGTGCAGCCAGGCGACGGTGCGTGGATCGAACAAGAACCGCGCCTCCACCTCCGCGTCACCGGAATGGGGTCCACTGCCCGTGGTGATGACCCCCAGAAAGACGACGACGGCGGTCGCCGCCACTAAGCCCCAGGTAAGGAGTCGGACGGCCGAATGGACGGTGCGCACCACGGGCGTGTCGCCCACCTCGCCGGACCGCACCACGAGCAGGACGCAGACCGCGACGAGAGCCATTGACACTAGAAAGTGCGCGGCGACGGTGGCCGGGTTCAAACCCGTGAGAACGGTTATTCCCCCGAGCACCGCCTGCACGACGGTGCCGGCGAGGGGAACGCAGGCCAAGACAGTGAGGGCGGTGCGTCGTTCCAAACCGCTGGTGCGCCGGCGATGTCGGTCAACTAGCGCTGCCACGATGGCCGCTATCGCGGCCGCCGCTAACACGAACGTCAGGAGGCGGTTACCGAACTCCACGTACTTGTGCCAGGACTCAGACTGCCGATTTGTGGGTACGTAAGAACCGTCGACGCACTCGGGCCACGTCGGGCATCCAAGACCGCTGCCGGTGATGCGCACGATGGCGCCGGTCAGGATGATTCCCGACTGCGCGACAAGATTTGCGATGTAGACCCCGCGGACCCAGCGCGGTGCCTTGCCCGGATGGCGAGTGCGCCCCCCGTCGGCCGGACCCGGGTTCTGAGCAGGGCTGGGTGAGGAGTCAAGCGTCGTGGTCACCTAGAGAGCGTAATCACGAGAAGCCCAGGACACGACTCGGCGGATCTCCGCCGACGACCCCGGATTTGCGAGCCAGGCGAATTACGACACAATGTTGTTATGAAATTCCCCACCGAGGCGGCGGAACGGCTCGCCCGGAGCCTGGCCGAAAACGGCCCGAGCACAGCCGCGGCCCTCGCCGAGGAGTTGGGAACATCTGCGACAGCGGTCCGACGGCCCCTCGCAGCTTTGCAGAACGCGGATCTGGTCGAGTCATCGGACAGAGCCCCGTACGGCCCGGATCCGGGACCGCGACGCGGGCGCCCGAGCCGGGTCTTCTCGCTCACGGCTGCGGGTAGGGCTGCCTGTGAGCAGGCGTACGACGCCCTGGCGTTGGAGGCTCTACGGTTCTTAGCCGAGCGGGATGGACGCACAGCGGTCGCAGAGTTCGCTGCCGACCGTGCTGATCGTCTCCTGGCCGGAGTGGGATCGTCCACAACGGTCGTCGCCACTGTTCACGAGGTTGCTGAACGGCTGACCGAGCAGGGTTTCGCGGCGTCCGTTGAACCACTTGCTCGCGACGGCGCGCAGTTATGTCAGCACCACTGTCCCGTTGTCGATGCGGCGGGAGAGTTTTCTGAACTCTGCGATGCCGAAACACATGCTCTCGGGCGCCTGCTGGGTCGTCACGTCACCCGTTTGGCGACCCTCGCGCAAGGAGACGGAGTGTGCACGACGCTCATCCCGGCGCGGTCCGCAGATTCCCAAGATTCCGTTTCGCATGCCGATAACGAGGCCTCCAACAATTCACAGACCGACGCACCAGCAATGCACCGACAAAGGGAGAGGGTGGCGCCATGAGCACCACGGCCGACGAGCAAGCGGCAACGATCGCCGAGCTCAGCAACTACGAGTACGGCTGGAGGGATACCGATTCCGCCGGCCAGGGCGCGCGACGTGGGCTCAATGAGGATGTGGTGCGTGACATTTCGGCGCTGAAGGGCGAGCCGGAGTGGATGTTGGATCTCCGCTTGAAGGGACTGCGTCTGTTCGGCAAGAAGCCGATGCCTGCGTGGGGGTCTGACCTCACCGGCATCGATTTCGACAACATCAAGTACTTTGTTCGGTCGACGGAGAAGCAGGCCGCTAGCTGGGAAGATCTTCCTGAGGACATTAAGAACACCTACGACAGGCTCGGCATTCCCGAGGCCGAGAAGCAGAGGCTGGTCGCCGGTGTCGCGGCGCAGTACGAGTCCGAGGTCGTCTACCACCAGATTCGCGAGGATCTTGAGGAGCAGGGAGTCCTCTTCCTCGACACCGATAGCGGTTTGCGCGAGTACGAGGACATGTACCGCAAATACTTCGGGTCTGTGATTCCAGTGGGCGACAACAAGTTCGCGGCGCTCAATACAGCCGTCTGGTCCGGTGGTTCGTTCATCTACGTTCCCAAGGGCGTGCACGTCGATATTCCCTTGCAGGCCTATTTCCGCATCAACACCGAGAACATGGGCCAGTTCGAGCGGACGCTGATCATCGTGGACGAGGACGCCTACGTTCACTACGTCGAGGGGTGCACCGCGCCCATCTACTCATCCGACTCCTTGCACTCCGCGGTTGTCGAGATCGTTGTGAAGAAGGGCGCCCGCTGCCGCTACACCACGATCCAGAACTGGTCGACCAACGTGTACAACCTTGTTACGAAGCGCGCGATCGCCCACGAGGGCGCCACGATGGAATGGGTTGATGGCAACCTCGGGTCGAAGGTGACCATGAAGTACCCAGCGGTGTGGATGACGGGTCCGCACGCACGAGGTGAGACGTTGTCGATTGCCTTTGCGGGGGAGAAGCAACATCAAGACGCCGGGGCCAAAATGGTGCACGCCGCGCCACACACGTCGTCGTCTATCATCTCGAAGTCGGTCGCACGTGGAGGTGGTCGCACTTCATACCGCGGCCTGGTGCAGGTGCACGAGGGCGCACACCACTCCAAGAGCACGGTGAAGTGCGACGCGCTACTCGTGGACGACATTTCCCGGTCCGACACCTATCCCTACGTCGACGTTCGGGAAGACGATGTCTCTATGGGGCATGAGGCCACCGTGTCGAAGGTCAGTGAGGATCAGCTGTTCTATCTGATGTCGCGAGGTCTCGACGAGGACGAGGCGATGGCGATGATCGTTCGAGGCTTCGTGGAGCCCATCGCTCGCGAGTTGCCCATGGAGTACGCACTGGAGCTCAACCGGCTGATCGAATTGCAGATGGAAGGGGCTGTTGGTTGAGCACCGTTCAGGCACCCCCTTCAGACCTCGCGCCCCGCATACTGTCGAACGATCCTGGAGATCACGAGACGCCACACGGGCGCGAGGAGGAGTGGCGGTTCACGCCGGTTGCCAAACTCAGTGATTTTTTCGAGTCCGGGCAACGCGGGTTGGTGACGGCCGTCGAATCTGAATTCGTCACGATGACCCCGGCGGAAAGGAACTCGTCGACGGTCGAGAAGGCCGCCCACTGGGTGGCGTCAGATCTGCCGTCGGCCCTCGTGCGGACCCACGCCCCCTCGGTCGTGTCGGTGGCGATTCCGGCCGAAAGAAAGGTCGACGAAATCGTCGTGGTGGATCTGGCCGGAGGTGAAGGGTTGAGCTACGGACGGATCGAAATTTGCGCCGGAGCCTTCTCCAAAGCCACGATCGTACTGAGGCTCGACATGACCACCGACGTGAGTGGAATTGTAGTTACCGACGTTGCAGACCAAGCAGATCTCACCGTGCTAGCGCTATACGACGGTCCGCGGACCAGTCGTCATGTCTGGCAATGGGCGACGACGGTGGGGCGGGACGCGTCCTTCCTCGGGCTGGCGATCGCGCTCGGTGGTTCGATCATCCGACTCCGGCAAAACGTTCGCTACGCCGGCCCCGGAGGCTCAGCCGAGCTGCTCGGGGCGTTCCTCGCGTCGGACGAGCAATTTCAAGAGTTTCGTATCTTTGTCGACCATAGCGAGCCGCACTGCGTCAGCAACGTCGTTTTCAAGGGCGCACTCTCGGGCGCGAATGCCCACACCGTGTGGATCGGCGATGTCGTTGTTCGGCGCGAGGCGGTAGGGATTGAGACATACGAACTCAATCGGAATCTGCTCCTCAATGACGGTCCGCGCGCCGATTCGGTGCCGAACCTGGAGTTGGAAACAGGTGACGTTGTCAGCGCTGGACACGCGAGCGCCACGGGGCGCTTCGATGACGAGCAGTTGTTCTACCTGCAGTCGCGAGGCATCAGCGAAGAGCTTGCCCGGCAACTGGTGGTCCGGGGCTTCTTCGTTGAAGTTCTTGACAAGGTCAAGGATGCCGATCTGCGCCGGGACGTGATCCGGAGGATCGAAGAGCGCATCGGTATGGATGCGATCGAGCAGCAGTTGACGGGGGTGGACGCATGAGTACGGGCAATATGGTGGACGTTGCTCGAGCGGGAGACCTCGCCCCAAACAGGGCCCTGAAGATCGAGGTTGAGAGTCAAGACATTGCCTTGGTCCGGTGTGACGAAGGAGTCTTCGCTATCGGCAATCAATGCTCGCACGCAGATGTTGACCTCTCCGAAGGCGAGGTCGAGGGATGCGCTATCGAGTGTTGGTTGCACGGATCGCAATTTGATCTGCGGACCGGAGAGCCACTGTCTTTGCCGGCCCTGCAACCGGTTCCCACCTACCGCGTAGACGTTGTTGGTGACGGTGACGATGCGCGCGTTTGGATAGATCCAACCCCCCAACTGCACAGTTCGAGCGAGTAGTGAGAAACGAGACCTAAGGACAAGACATGAGCACACTTCAGATCACGGACCTGCACGCGAGCGTCGTCACGGATGCAGGGGAGACCGCCATCCTCAAGGGTGTCGACCTGACGGTGGAGTCCGGACGCACTCAGGCAGTGATGGGCCCCAATGGTTCAGGAAAGTCGACGCTGGCCTACGTCATCGCCGGCCATCCCAAGTACACCGTGACGCAAGGATCCATCGTCCTCGACGGTGAAGACGTATTGGACATGAGCGTGGACGAGCGAGCCCGCGCGGGCCTGTTCCTCGCGATGCAGTACCCCGTCGAGGTGCCGGGTGTGTCCGTATCCAACTTCCTTCGCACATCTGCCACGTCCATTCGAGGCGAGGCGCCAAAGCTTCGTACCTGGATTGCCGAGATGAAGGAGGCGATGGCCGGCTTGCAGATGGATAGCGCCTTCGCGGAGCGCAACGTCAACGAAGGCTTTTCCGGCGGTGAGAAGAAGCGGCACGAGATCTTGCAAATGTCGCTGTTGAAGCCCAAGATCGCAATTCTCGACGAGACCGACTCCGGCCTCGATGTCGATGCGCTGCGCGTCGTGTCAGAGGGTGTCAACCAATTCCGTGAGGATTCCGGCGCGGGGGTTCTCTTGATCACCCACTACACCCGGATTCTCCGTTACATCACACCCGATGTCGTCAACGTGTTCGCCGGTGGTCGGATCGTGGAGACGGGTGGCCCTGAACTTGCCGAGGTGCTGGAGGCCGACGGTTACGAACGCTTTGCGGATCTTTCGACGGCCTGATGATGTCAACCGCGTTGGACGTTTCCCGACTCCGCAAGGACTTTCCCATTCTGGAAAGGACTGTGCGTGGGGGTCGTGCGTTGGTGTACCTCGATAGTGCCGCTACCAGCCAGAAGCCCTATGCGGTACTCGATGCAGAGCGGGCCTTCTACGAGACGTCCAACGCGGCGGTTCACCGGGGAGCCCACCAACTGGCAGAAGAAGCAACCGATGCGTACGAAAGTGCCCGAGCAGCAATCGCCGGTTTCGTCGGTGCGCGCGCGGAGGACATCGTGTTCACCAAAAACGCGACGGAAAGCCTCAACCTCGCCGCGTACGCCTTCAGCAACGCTACGGCGAAGGCTGCGCAAGGGGGGGTGGTCGATCCGCGTCTGGTGCTCACACCGGAGAGCTCGGTCGTGGTTACCGAGATGGAGCACCACGCGAATCTCATTCCGTGGCAGGAACTCTGCGCGAAGACAGGGGCGCAACTGCGCTGGATCGGCCTGACCGAGGACGGTCGTTTGGACATGGATCAGTTGTCCGTCATCGACCACACCACGGCGGCCGTCTCCATCGTGCATCAATCGAACATCCTGGGAACCATCAACCCGGTCCGCTCGATCATGGACCGGGCGCGAGAAGTGGGAGCCCTGGGGATCGTGGACGCCTGTCAATCCATTCCTCATATGCGCGTGAATGTGGAGGACCTTGGCGCCGACCTGTTGACCTGGAGTGGTCACAAGATGCTCGGACCGACTGGGATCGGGTTGCTGTGGGGACGTAGCGACGTCCTGAACAGTCTTCCCCCGTTCCTGGCGGGGGGATCGATGATCGAATCCGTCACCATGGAGGGCAGCACCTTCGCCCCAGCTCCTCAGCGCTTCGAGGCCGGTGTGCCGATGGTTGCGCAGGCTGTCGGCCTGGAAGCGGCGGTGCGCTATCTCGACGGCGTGGGCATCGAGGCGATCGAACAACACGAACACGAGCTGACCGCCCACGCGTTGGCGACGCTGACCCAGATGCCGGGCGTTCGCGTGATCGGGCCGGAATCCACCGTCGATCGTGGCAGCGCCATTTCGTTCGTGGTCGACGGATTGCATCCCCACGATGTCGGCCAGGTGCTGGACGATCGAGGCGTGGCGGTGCGAGTGGGTCACCACTGTGCGTGGCCGACGTGTCGGAGATACGGGGTTCCGGCGACGACTCGGCTGTCGACGTACCTTTACAACGACCTCGACGACATTGACGCGGCCGCCGCCGGTGTGCGCGCTGCCCAAGAGTTCTTCGGAGTGGTATGAGCGACAACGTCGAAGCCTTGTATCAGGAGATCATCCTCGACCACTACAAGCATCCGCGTGGCGCGGGCTTGCTCGACCACGCGTCGGGGGAGAGCTTCCAGGTCAATCCGACCTGCGGCGACGAGGTGACCGTTGGTGTTCGGTTAGACGACGACGATCATCTGCACGTCGGGTACGAAGGTCAGGGTTGCTCCATCTCGCAGGCGAGTGCAAGCGTGATGACCGAGCTGCTCGAGGACGCGACCCTCGATCGAGTGGCGGACGCGGAGCGTGCCTTTCACGAGTTGATGCACTCCAAAGGTGCGGGAGAGCCGAACGAGGACGCACTTGGAGACGGCATTGCATTCGCGGGTGTCTCGAAATACCCGGCGAGGATAAAGTGCGCTCTCCTACCTTGGGTCGCGCTGCAGGATGCGCGCCTCAAGGCTGGAATTGAGATTGTCAAGCCCACGACGCCGGACGCCTGACCGAAGGAGCATGATGGACGCCATGATTGCGCAAGAAGATGACGTCTTCGAGGCGATGAAGGACGTTGTGGATCCTGAGCTCGGCATCAATGTCGTCGATCTCGGGCTGGTGTACGGGGTAAGCGTCGAAGAGGGGAACATCGCGACCATCGATATGACCCTGACATCGGCGGCCTGCCCGTTGACGGACGTCATCGAGGACCAGACGCGAGCGGCCTTGCTGGAGGTAGTCGACGACTTCCGGATCAATTGGGTGTGGATGCCGCCATGGGGTCCGGACAAGATCACCGATGATGGCCGGGAAATGCTGAGGAGTCTCGGTTTCAACGTGTAGATCGCACCGAGCGGCGTCCCAGCAGTGATCGCGGCTTCCGATATTGAATTACGGGCCGGCCCCGAATTGCTACTGACGGTTGACCAGCTGCGTGTGGGGCCCGGGGACCGCATCGGCCTCGTCGGGCGCAACGGTGCAGGCAAGACAACCCTCATGAAAGCGTTGTCGGGTGACCGCGCACCGACGTCGGGCGACGTTCGAGCGTCCGGAACGGTCGGCTACCTGCCGCAAGATCCCCGGGCCGCCAATACCGATGAATTGGCGCGTGATCGAATTCTGGACGCCCGTGGCTTGACCGACATTACGGCCCGTCTTCGCCGCGTGACCGAGGCGATGGCGGACGTGCCCGAAGGAACAGACGCCTGGGACAAGGCGGCCGGGCGATACGAGCGGGCCGAAGCGGAGTTTTTGGCGCTTGGAGGGTACGCCGCCGAATCGGAAGCGGCAACGATCGCCGCATCTGTGGGCCTTCCCTCCCGCATTTTGGACGCGACACTCGGAACCCTTTCCGGCGGCCAGCGTCGACGTGTGGAATTGGCACGAATTTTGTTCAGCGGTGCAGACGTTCTCTTGCTTGATGAGCCCACCAACCATCTCGACGCTGACTCGATTCGATGGTTGCGTGAATTCCTGCGGTCCTATGCGGGTGGGTTCATCGTGATAAGCCATGACGCGGAATTGTTGGCGGACACCGTCAACAAGATTTGGCACCTCGATGCGCAGCGGCAGGAAATCGACCAGTACGGCATGGGGTGGGCCAAGTACCTCGAGGCTCGAGAGGTGGACGAGAGGCGGCGCCGTCGCGAACGGCGAAATGCCGAGCAGCAGGCGACGGTTTTGCGCGATCAAGCCGAGCGCATGCGAGCTAAGGCGACCAAAGCGCGCGCAGCTCAGAGCATGTTCCGTCGCGCGGACAAGCTGCTCGCCGAAACCGAAGGAGATCGCAAACAAGATCGTGTGGCCTCACTGCGCTTCCCCGACCCGGCGCCGTGCGGGAAGGTGCCCCTGACCGGAGAGGGTCTCTCACGCTCCTATGGAAGCCTTGAGGTCTTCACCGATGTCGATTTGGCTATCGACAAGGGCTCGCGGGTCATGATCTTGGGTTTGAACGGTGCGGGGAAGACGACCTTGCTGCGGATTCTCGCGGGAGTGGATGCACCGGACACCGGGTCGGTGGACACCGGCCACGGGGCTGTCATCGGTTACTACGCCCAGGAGCACGAAACGCTGGATCCCACCGCCACGGTGGAGCAAACACTCGCCCACGCGGCCCCAGACCTCGATGACTCCCGCCGCCGGACGATCCTCGGGTCTTTCCTGTTCTCGGGGGAGAGTGTCCGCAAACCCACCGGTGTCCTGTCCGGGGGTGAAAAGACGCGACTCTCACTGGCATGCCTGGTGGTGTCGGGCGCCAACGTGCTGCTGCTGGACGAGCCGACGAATAACCTTGACCCCGCATCACGGTTGGAAGTTCTCCACGCGATACGGCGGTACGGGGGAGCGGTAGTCCTGGTGAGCCATGATCCGGGCGCTGTGCAGGCACTTGAACCCGAGCGAGTAGTGCTCTTGCCGGACGGTGACGAAGACCTGTGGAGCGACGAGTACATCGATTTGGTCGAATTGGCCTGAAGGAGGACCCCATGGATGCGAGTTCGGAGCAATCCACCCACATCGCAGTCACCGTTGACGGTGATTGCGCGACAGTGAGCCTGACACGACCACAAGTGCGCAACGCACAGACTCCCGAGATGTGGAATCAACTTGCCGATATCGGTAGATCGATGCCCGATGATGTTCGGTTCGTAATTCTGCGGGGCGAGGGGGATGATTTTTCCTCCGGACTGGATCGGAACGCATTGGCCGGACCGATGATCGAGCAGCTCCGCGACGACCCCAATCCCTTCATCTCCGCTGCGCAGGCCGGCTTCGCGGTGTGGAGCAACATTCCGCAGGTAGTGATCGCCCAAGTTCAGGGCAACGCCATCGGTGCTGGATTCCAGCTAGCGCTCGCCAGCGACGTCATCGTTGCGGCGCCCAACTCTCGCTTTGCCATGCGAGAAACCTCTCTTGGGCTCATACCCGATCTTGGCGGTACTGGGGCGCTGGTCGACGCACTCGGGTATCGACGAACCTTCGCCCTGTGCGCAACCGGTGACTTCCTCAGCGCCGACGAGGCCCAACGATGGGGAGTGGTACACCGCGTCGCCGACGACGCATCCGCGGCTGTAGCGGTTCTCATCGAGCAGTTGCGGGGGTTGGACATCGGAGCGCTGCGAGACCTGAAAGCGGTATTGCGGACTGTCGCCCGCGATCAACAGTCATGGGAGGCCGAACGCGATGTGCAGCTACGTCGACTTGCAGCACTATTCGGTCCGTCATCCACGTGAGCATGAGTACCGTCTGGCAGACGTACCAGTCGATGACACGGGATCGATCGGTCACCGGACAAAAAGTCGCGCGAGGAACTATCAGACGCATCCTGGGGTATGCGCGTCCGTATCGGCCGCTCATTGTTCTGTTTCTTGGCACCTTGGTCGTTACATCGTTACTGAGCGTGGCGCAGCCGCTCCTTTTCAGGAGAATCGTCGACGACGGCATCAGCGTGGGCAACGCGTCACTGGTGACGTGGACCGCACTTGCTATTGCGGGCCTCGCGATTGCGGACGCGGCATTCGGGATCGTGAGTCGCTGGTACTCGGCACGCATTGGGGAGGGATTGATTTTCGACCTTCGTAGCCAGGTGTACGACCACGTGCAGCATCAGTCGATTGCCTTCTTTACTCGGGCGCAGACCGGCGCGTTGATCTCACGACTCAACAGTGATGTGATCGGCGCGCAACAGGCCTTCACGTCGACGCTTGGCGGAGTTCTCGGGAATTTGATTTCCGTCAGTGTTGTCCTGGTCGCGATGTTTGCGCTGTCTTGGCAGATCACGCTCGCATCTTTGATCCTCGTGCCGGTGTTTTTGCTCCCCGCCCGATACATGGGCAGACGCCTTCAGGCGTTGACGCGGGAGCAAATGGGCCTGAACGCGGAAATGAGCTCGCAGATGACCGAGCGCTTCAACGTCTCGGGAGCCCTGCTTGTCAAGCTGTTCGGTCGGCCGGAGGATGAAGCGTCGCTGTTTGCCGGTCGCGCACGCCGCGTTCGGGACATCGGAATCCGCATTGCTATGGCAAACCGCTGGTTCTTCACCGCACTGACGCTGGTCGCAGCACTCGCCACCGCTGTCACCTACGGCCTCGGCGGCAACTTGGTAATCCAGGGAGCCATCACCTTGGGGACTCTGCTGGCTCTCGTGGCCCTGCTCGCGCAGTTGTATGGACCACTCACCGCTCTGAGTAATGTGCGAGTGGACATCATGACGGCGCTGGTGTCCTTCGAGCGAGTGTTCGAGGTTCTGGATCTAGATCCGTTGGTGCGAGAGCCGGCTGAGCCTCGGGCATTGCCGTCCGGGGCCCTCGGCGTCGAGTTCGATTCGGTCAGCTTCACATACCCGACTGCTGCGGAAGTTTCTCTTGCGTCCCTGGAATCGGTGGCACGCGAGGAATCTGTGGACTCCAGCGAGCCGGTATTGCGCGACGTCTCCTTCACCGCGGCGGCCGGCTCGTTGACGGCCCTGGTGGGCCCCTCGGGCGCCGGAAAGAGCACCATGACAGCGTTGGTAACCCGCCTGTACGACCCAAACGACGGAGCGGTGCGGCTCGGCGGTGTGGACGTACGGGAAATTGCTCGTACCGACTTGCGATCGGCGATCGGAGTTGTGAGCCAGGACGCCCACCTGTTTCACGACACAATCGGCGCAAATTTGCGCTACGCAGATCCGAATGCGGCGGCAGATGACTTGATGCAGGCGTGCGAGGACGCGCAGATCATCAATTTGATCGAGCAGCTGCCAGATGGACTCGACACCGTCGTGGGCGATAGGGGATACCGGTTGTCCGGTGGCGAGAAGCAACGTTTGGCGCTCGCTCGCCTCTTCCTCAAGGCTCCCCGGGTGGTTGTTCTGGACGAGGCGACCGCCCACCTCGACAGCGAAAACGAGCGGCTGGTGCAGCGCGCATTGGATTCGGCACTCGACGGACGAACGAGCCTTGTGATCGCTCACCGCTTGTCAACCATCAAACGGGCGGACCAAATTTTGGTCGTCGACGCGGGGCGCATCATCCAGCAAGGTACCCATGGCGAACTGCTCGCTGCTGGTGGCATGTACGAAACGCTGTACCGCACGCAATTCAGCGACGGCTAGTCGAGTTCTTTAGCCTCGCGTCGCAGGAAGTAGAACCAGCCCCCGATAGCCACAGCTGCGAACAGCAGCCATTGCACCGCGTAGGAGACGTTTTGCAATTCATCGGGCCGAGTGACCGGCACGATGGTGACGGAATCTTCGGGTTCTGAGTTGAGTGCTTGCACATACCAATCAGCGTTGCCCGGCATAGGCAGCTGAGCCGATTCGACGTCGGTGACCTGATCGCCGGGAAGGCCGCCGCGGTCGGTTAGTTCTTCTCCGCGGGGTAGTGGACGCACGAGACCGTCGACGGTGATTTGACCCGGTGGTGACGAAACATCGGGAGATATGTCGGAGCGCGGACCCGCGGGCACCCACCCGCGGAGCACCCAAATATCGCCGGATTCGGTCTGCAGCAGTTCCAGCACCCAATACCCGTTGCGGCCTTCCAACGGGCGTTGACGAACAAGTCGCAAGGAGCCGGCTGCGTATTCGCCGGTGAGGGTGACAGCGGTAAATTCTGGAAGCGGTTCGTCTGCCGGAGGTACAACGGGCTCTTGCTCCGCCAGGGTTTGTGCCTGCTGGGCGACGCGCTTTTCTTCGGCACGCTGCCATTGCCATCGACTCAGAAGTCCGAAACCGATGATGGCTACCAGAACGACGACCGTGAAGCCCTGCCATCGGCGCATACGGAGAGCGGCGAGCATTACTCCACTTTAGAAGTGTGCGGCCACTCGTGTGGATCGTGATCACCGGTATTGCCACGATCGTTGCCGGGAAAGCCGTCCCCCGCGTGGTCGTCGGGAACGATGACCACCCCCTCGAGTGCGGTACCGGACGCGGGAAGGGCGGCGACCGGTTGTGGGCGCACATCGGTGGGTGCTTTCCCCTCTCGGGAACCACCGCTGTTGGCGATCACCACCGCCAGGTAGGGGAGCACGACGGCGCCGGCGATCAATACCCATCGAGGCCAGCCGGGAATGAATATGGCGCCGATCACACAGATAGTGCGGATACCCATGGAGATGAGGTACTTGCGTGTCCTCCGCGCCTGTTCGCTGCTCAGTGAGTGCTGGGCGCTTGTGATGCTGTGGGTGGGGTCGGACACCCCAATAAGGTAAACCCGAATGTGGTGGGCCGCGCGTCGAGGTGAGTGGATTCGAGAGTCAGGAGCAAGCGATGTCAGAGCGTGTCTACGGAATCAGCGAAGTGGTGGGAACCTCGGCGGACTCCATCGAAACAGCTGTCCGAAATGCTGTGCAACGGGCTGGATCCGAGCATCGCCACGTTGACTGGTTTGAGGTGGAACAGGTGCGCGGATACGTCCGCAACAACGACGTGGATCACTTTCAGGTGACGGTCAAAGTCGGTTACCGTCTGGAAGATGCCTGATCAGCCGCGCTCCGACATCACGTCATCGGAGCGGAGGTCTTTTGACCGTTTGGTCAATTTCACGGACGCCGTCGTGGCGATCGGCATCACTTTGCAGCTGCTGCCGATCATTGATGTCGCCGGACCGAAGTCGGGTGAGTCAGTGTGGGATGTGGTGGCTGCCAACAGCGGTCAGCTCTTCGCGTTCGTCTTGTCGTTCGTGGTCGTCATTTTCATGTGGGCAGCGCACAATCGGGTTTTCAACACTATGCGGTGCTACGACGGAACGATCTTCCGCCTCAACGTCGCCTGGTTGCTTCTCATCGTCTTCCTGCCATGGCCGACGGCCATGTACGGAGAAGCGGCGAACGATGCTGTGGCCGGACGCGGAGGCCTGGGCCTGTTGTATTGGTGGACCTTGGCCGCAATCAGCGGGTTAGGTGTCTGGATGGCGATCCATGCGAGGCGACATGTGGACCTGCTCGCAGTTGATGAACGTGACCGGGAAGACGACCGCGACACCCGAGGCCTAGTGCGGGGCTACGTCCTCTTCGGTTCATTCGTCATCGTTGGCCTCGTCAGCATCCTTCAGCCGTCGTGGGCACCGCTTGTGTTTCTTGGTGCCTTTCCTGCTGTAGCCGTCGCCAACCGACTGGTTTCGCGCCGCAACGATAAGCACATGGGCACCAAACAGGAGGCCGGAACGTGAGCACGGGTGTAACCGTCGTAACGGGTGGCAATCGGGGAATTGGTGCGGCCATCGCGCGCCGATTAGTCGATGCCGGCCATCGGGTGGTCGTCGCAAGCCGCTCCGGAACCGGTCCGGACGAGTGTGCCCTGACCGGCGCAGTGTCGATGGACGTCTCGAGCGCCGTGTCCATCGCCGATGGACTGTCCCAGATCGAGGAAACGTACGGACCCATCGGTGTACTCATCGCGAATGCGGGCATCACCAAGGACAACCTCCTTATGCGCATGAGCGATGAAGAGGTTGACTCCGTCGTGCAGACCAACTTGTCCGGCTCGATCCGACTGTGCCGGGGTGTTGCCCGGGGAATGATCCGGGCGAAGACTGGCCGAATCGTGTTGATCTCATCCGTCGTCGGGCTCCTCGGCAGTGCTGGGCAGGTGAACTACGCGGCGTCCAAGGCAGGTTTGGTGGGAGTGGCGCGTTCATTGGCCCGGGAATTGGGCTCGAGAGGCATCACGGTGAATGTAGTCGCGCCCGGATTCGTCGAAACGGATATGACCGCAGAGCTCGAGGAAAGTCGACGTGATGAGATCCTCAGTGCCATTCCGCTGGGACGATACGCTTCCGCGGACGAAGTAGCCGCTGTCGTGGAGTTCCTCGTCGGTCCAGATGCCGGATACATCACTGGGTCGGTGATTCCGGTCGATGGCGGTCTCGGGATGGGCCACTAGGAGGCTGCGATGGGGTTGCTGACCGGAAAGACGGTGGTCGTCACCGGCGTTCTGACTGATCAGTCGATCGCCTTCCACATCGCCAGGCTGGCGCAAGATGAGGGTGCGGGCGTCATTCTCACGAGTTTCGGCCGGACGATGTCTCTGACGAAGCGGTCGGCATCGCGACTACCGACGGAGCCTGCCATCGTCGAGTTGGATGTGACCAACGATGACGACCTCGCCCAGTTCGCAGCCCGGCTGGGGGAGCACTGCGAGACGGTTGACGGACTTGTGCACTCGATCGGTTTCGCACCGGAGTCGGCCCTCGGGGGAAACTTTCTGCATACCCCGTGGCCGGACGTGGCAACCGCCATGCAGGTCAGTGCTTATTCGTTGGCGTCCCTGACGATGGCAACAAAGCCGCGCATGGGATCCGAAGCGAGCGTGGTGGGCTTGGATTTTGATGCCTCCGTCGCGTGGCCCACCTACGACTGGATGGGGGTTGCCAAGGCTGCGCTGGAATCCACCGCTCGGTATCTCGCCCGTGATCTGGGCCCTGAGGGCATCCGGGTGAACCTGGTCGCCGCGGGACCGATCCGCACCATGGCTGCGAAGAGCATTCCGGGCTTCGACGAGTTCGAGAAGGTGTGGCTGGAGCGCGCACCGCTGGGATGGGACTTGACCGATCCGGCTCCGGCTGCCCGCGCGTGCGTGGCTTTGTTATCCCCGTGGTTTGCCGCGACGACCGGGGAGATCGTGCACGTCGACGGAGGAGTGCATTCGCAAGGGGCCTAGAGCCGAAGCCGGCTGCCCACGGAAACGATTACGCTTTCTCACCGCCCAAGTCAGTCGTTGCTCGTGCCGTGATTCCATCGACGGAGTCGGCGCGTTCGATCTCGTCGCGGGTGATTCCCATCAAGAACAAGACAGAGTCCAAGTACGGGGTCGTTACCGAGGTGTCGGCCACGGCCCGGGCGGCGGGCTTCGCGTTGAAGGCGATTCCCAAGCCGGCTGCCTCGAGCATGTCGACGTCATTGGCTCCATCGCCGATGGCAATAGTTCTATGTCGGGGGATTCCAAAGCGGACCGCGAGTTCCTCGAGCACCTTGCGTTTGCCGGGCCGATCGACGACATCTCCGACCACCCGTCCTGTCAAGCGCCCGTCTTCCACTTCCAGAGTGTTCGCACGAATCTCGGTGACACCGAGTTCGTTGGCGAGAGGTGACACGACCTGCCCGAAGCCTCCGGAGACGAATGCGATCCGGTAGCCAAGACGATTCAAGGTTCGACAGAAGGTCCGCGCTCCCGGTGTGAGGCGAATTTGCGCCTTGACCGTATCCAAAACCGACTCCGGCAATCCTTCGAGGAGAGCCACACGTTGATAAAGCGACTCGGTGAAGTCGATCTCGCCTGCCATCGCCTGTGCAGTGACGGCAGCCACCTCGTCGTGCCGGCCCGATTGCGCCGCGAGAAGGTCAATTACTTCGTCTTGAATGACCGTGGAGTCGACATCGAGAACAACCAGATACTGGCCACGGGCCTGGAGATTGCGCTCCTGGACGGCAACATCAACCGACAGGGTAGATGCCAACTCCGCGAGGGGCCGGCGGATGAAATCTGGCTCCGCGCCCCGTCCCTCGAAAGTGACCGCCGTGACCGGATACCTGGCAATGCGGCGGATGCGGTCGATATTCCCCCCGTTGTCGGCGATGACGTCTGTGATCCGCGCAATCGCCTCGGGCACCAACTGTGCGGACATCATCGTGACCTGGAAGTGCGGGACGCCAAGATTGTGGGTCGAGGTGGCCGCACCTTCTTCGATCGAGATCGCGTAATCCATCGCTAAGCGGTGGGCTAGCTCTTCAATAGCGGGTCGCAACTTCTCCAGATGAACTCGTGCTCCATCAACCGACGCCGCGATAGTCAAGCGATCACGCATCACGATCTGATCGACGTCCGTGACCTCGACGGGCTGGGCACTGCATGCTGTGAACAGATCCCGTGTAATTCCGGGACGATCGCGCCCACTGAGGGTGACGAGCATCGTCGTGTGATGGTCCGTGTGGGTGTTCATCGGAACACAACGGTACCGAGGCCGAGAACCGTCTCGCGGGTACGACCTCGAGACACGACCTAGGGTGTTGGCGTGCAGGTGATCTCTATGGCCGATGTTGGCGTCCGGCGTGGTCAGTCCTGGCTGCTGCACAACGTGAATTGGACCGTCGACGATGTGGATCGCTGGGTGGTGGTGGGCCCCAATGGAGCGGGGAAGACAACCGCTTTGTCAATCGCCGCGACTCGGATGTTCCCGACCAGGGGCACGGTCTCCATCCTCGGCGAGCGTATGGGCCAGGTGGACATCGCCGATCTGCGGCCGAGGGTTGGTTTCGCCAGTAGTTCACTGCTACGCGACATTCCGATGCACGAGAAGGCTGCCGATGTGGTGATGACGTCGGCGTACGGGGTAACCGGACGGTGGCGAGAGGCGTACGAAGCCCAGGATCGGGCTCGCGCCCATAGCCTGCTGAACGACTGGGGGGCGTCGTCATTTGCCGAGCGTCCGTTCGCGTCGCTGTCCGAGGGAGAACGCAAGCGGGTACTGATTGCGCGCGCCCTGATGAGCGATCCGGAACTGCTGCTACTTGACGAGCCCGGGGCCGGCCTTGACCTAGCAGGGCGTGAGGAGTTGGTCGGCATGCTGGCTACGTTCGCGCACAAGCCGGATTCGCCCACCCTGGTGCTGGTGACCCATCACTTGGAAGAAATTCCACCGGGGATCACGCATGCGCTGCTGCTGGGACAGGGTCAAATGGTGGCCGCCGGCCCGCTAGACCAGACTCTGACAAATCAACTCCTGAGTCGCACCTTCGGCATGAATTTCGACGTGCGGCGGATTGGCGAAAGGTGGAGCGCGGTGACGAGCCAGTCATGAGTGGGGAGTACGACACCACACGCTGGTTGTTCGCCGATCAACTGGGACCGCATTTCGATGACGGCGGGCCCCTGCTGCTCATTGAGGCGCGCTCAGTGTTCGAGCGCCGGATCTACCACCGGCAAAAGGCCCATCTGATCCTGAGCGCCCTGCACCATCGCGCGGAGGAAGAACCTGAGCGCGTATCGCTCATCCAATCCGCGACATACGCCGAGGGCGTCCAGATCTACCGAGATTCGGGTCACGCCAATCTCGATGCTGTCGCCGGTACGTCACGTCCGGCGAGGCGACTGGTCGAATCGCTCGGGATGTCCGCAATCCATCCGGAGCGGGGATGGTTCACCTCGCCCGGGGAATTTCAGGCCTGGGTCAACGGTCGCGGGGATAAGCGACTGTTGATGGAGGACTGGTACCGGGGGGTTCGGGCCAGGCACGACGTCCTCATGACCGACGGAAAGCCGGAGGGCGGAAAGTGGAACTTCGACCACGACAATCGCCTCCCACCACCCAAGGGTGAAACCCACCTCCCGCTCCCACCACCCTGGCAACCCGAGGAAGACGACATCGATGCGCGTGTGCGGCAGCAACTTGACGAGTGGGAGGCCGACGGAGTCCGCTTCCTCGGAAACGACGGACAGCGCCGTTTCGCGGTCACCAGAAGCGAAGCCGTCACCGCCTTGACAGATTTCCTGGACAACCGGCTCGCGCTCTTCGGGCCCTACGAAGACGCCGTCCTATGGCGGGATCCCTTCATGGCTCACTCACTGCTGTCGGTGCCAATGAACCTAGGGCTGCTGCATCCCGCAGAGGTGGTTGCGCAGGCGCAGGAGCGCTGGCGGGCGGATCAAGGGACCCTGGCCAGTGTCGAAGGATTGATCCGACAGATCATCGGATGGCGGGAATACGTCTGGCATTTGTATTGGCATCTGGGTGAGGGTTATGAATTCCGCAACGAGCTGAATAACGACGTGGAGCCACCGACCTGGTTTCTGGAGGCATCCGTCGAGGAAGTGGATGCTGCGTGTTTGCACCACTCGCTTGAGTACGTACGGGATCTGGGTTACTCCCACCACATCGTTCGTTTGATGGTGTTGAGCAATTGGGCTCTTCAGCGGGGGTACTCGCCGCAGGTGATGAACGATTGGTTCCGCCGGGCATTTGTCGACGGATATCCATGGGTGATGACGGCCAATGTCATCGGAATGGGTCTGTATGCCGACGGCGGAGAAATGGCGACCAAACCGTATGTGTCCGGCGGGGCGTATTTGAAGCGGATGACCGACTTCTGCGGTGATTGCGTGTACGACCCGAAACTCCGGGTGGGAGAGAAGGCGTGCCCCTTCACAGCTGGCTACTGGGCGTTCCTAGATGGCAAGCGCGACTTGTTGGAAGGAAATCACCGATTGGCCACCGCGTTTCGAACCCTCGACAAGCTTGCCGATCGCGGTGCATTGGTGGAGCAGGAACGTCTGCGCGGACAGTCGCCTCCGTGATGGATACCTGGACAGCCGTTCTTGTCTTGGTTGCGGCCGGTGGAGTCGCCGGTGCGATCAATGCTGTGGTGGGCTCCGGAACGCTCATCACTTTCAGCACGTTGCTGGCGGTAGGCGTTCCACCTGTTGCGGCAAACGGGACGAACACCACAGGCCTATTTCCCGGCAGTTTCGCCTCGGCATACGCATATCGGCGAGAACTGCGCGATCGCCTCACCGCCCTTCGATTCCCAGTTATCGCCACCACGATCGGAGCGGCACTCGGCGCCCTGCTGGTGGTGGCTCTTCCCGAGGAAGTCTTCGCATCCATCGTTCCGTGGCTGATCGCTACCGCGACGGTGATGGTTGCCTTGCAGCCCTTGCGCGCACGGCTACGCGCCACGCGACAAGGAGCATCGGCCCCCGCGCCGGCTACACAACCGCGGCGTTTGTGGCCGTGGACGGGAGCCGCGGGGGTGTACGGAGGATATTTCGGTGCGGCTCAGGGAATCGTGTTGATGGCGATTCTCACGTGGATATACGACACCCGTGTTCAGTACAGCAACGCCGCGAAGAATCTCCTCGCGTCCGTCGCCAACGTGGTGGCGGCGGTGGTGTTTGCCTTCTCTGGCTACGTGGTGTGGCCTGCCGCCATGGTTCTGATGGTCAGTTCCACCGCCGGGGGATACCTCGGTGGCCGCTGGGCGAGGCGCCTGCCGGAGGTCGTGCTTCGTGGGATGGTCGTCGCGGTCGGGGTCGTCGCGACCACCGTTCTGGTTCTCGGGTAGCGGAGTCGAGCCGAGAGTGCAGTCCATACTCGACCTCGAAAGGTGGCCGGGCAGACAGGCAAACTGGTAGGCATGAGGGCAGGCTGGGAGGCGCGATGACGACATCCGATAGCGGGCACACGCCTGAGATCCGCGAACAAGACGACGCGCCTGGATCGAGCGAGCCGTGGAATGTGTGGACGGTGCCCAACCTCGTTAGTTTCCTCCGGTTGCTCGGTATCCCACTGTTCCTGTGGCTGGTGCTGGTCGAAGAGGCCGACGTCGCTGCCTTCGTCGTGCTCGTCTTGGCGGGAGCGTCCGACTGGATAGATGGCTATCTGGCTCGACGGCTGGATCAGCGCAGTCGATTCGGCGTACTTCTGGACCCGGCTGTCGACCGGCTTTACATTCTCGCGACGCTGGTAGGGCTGGCGCTCCGCGATGTCATCGGCTGGTGGCTGGTGGTGATCCTTGTGTCTCGCGATCTGTTCCTGCTGGTGTTACTGCCCATGTTGCGGGGTTCGGGTCGCATCGCCTTACCGGTTACCTACGTGGGAAAGACGGGCACCTTCGCCTTGTTCTGGGGCTTCCCGGTGCTGCTTCTGGGCTCGTTGCCGGGTGTGTTGGGCACCACCTTGTCCGTGTGTGGGTGGGCCTTCGCTCTGTGGGGAACCTTCCTGTATTGGTGGGCGGGCATCCGCTACGCCCGGGAAATGATCACCTCCGGGCGCAGTAGATAAGCGCGTAAGATCTACCAGAGCGATTTTCACGGTTACATTCACAGCGTTATTCAGATCGTCGACATCGATAGGGGAGGGCCTGATGATTCCTGAGGACGCGCACTACACGGCGGAGCACGAATGGGTCCGCGCCTGGGAGGGGGGCAGCGTGACGGTGGGCATCACCCACTACGCCCAGGAAGCCCTGGGAGACATCGTGTTCGTCTCGTTGCCGAGTGTGGGTGACGGTGTCGAGGCTGGTCAATCCTGCGGTGAGGTGGAGTCGACCAAGAGCGTCAGCGAACTGTACGCCCCGATCACCGGCCAGGTGGTCGACGTCAACGCCAGTGTCGACGACGTCCCCGAGACCATCAACTCCGATCCCTACGGTGATGGCTGGCTGTTCAGGATCGACTGCGGTGACGAGTCGGAGCGAAACAGGCAGCTTGAGGGGCTGATGTCGGCGCGTGAATACAAGGGTTTGACCAGCGGGGCCTAGGCTAGAAGAAGCAGGGGAGTACACGGCGGCCGCGAAGGGAGCCACGATGAACTGTCTTTCGTGCGGCAAGGCCGTGGACGCGGAAGATCGGTTCTGCGCGGCGTGCGGAACCCCGGTCGATGCACAGATGGACGGTGACATCGGGGCGACGGGGGCGATATCCGCCGTCTCTGGCCTGGGGGGCCCGGCCACCGGTACTGGACCGGCTGCGGCCCTCGGGACGGGCATTCATCGGGAATTGCCGTCGGAATCCGCGCTGTTAATCGTGCACCGCGGACCGGCAGAGGGCAGTGAATATCTTCTCCCCGCAGATGCCGACATCGTTGGAGTTGGTCGCTCCCCGGAATCGGACGTGTTCTTGGACGACGTGACCGTCAGCCGTCGTCATGCCGAGTTTCGACGCGGGTCTGAGGGTTGGAGTGTTCGCGACGTGGGCAGCCTCAACGGCACATACGTCAACAGGGTCCGCGTAGACGATCAAAGTCTCAAGGGTGGAGACGAAGTTCAGATCGGGAAGTTTCGGTTCGTTTTCTTGGTAGGCGTAGAGCCCGGAACATGAGTGCCCCCGAGGCGGCGGAGTCGTCCAATAAGAGCACGCTGAGCATTGGCGAGGTCCACAGTCTGCTCAAGCGTGACTTTCCGGACGTCACCATCAGCAAGATTCGGTTTCTTGAAACCGAGGGTTTGGTCATCCCTACGCGAACGGCCAGCGGCTATCGGCGCTTCGGCGATGATGATGTGCGACGGCTTCGAGACGTGCTCACACTCCAGCGTGACCAATACCTCCCGTTGAAGGTGATACGCGAGCAGCTTGATGAAAGTGCTGAGAGCACGGTGATCGCGGGTAGTGGCATGCGCCCGGAGGACTTTAGGCCGGGGGCGGGTCGATTGCGGCTGACGCGTGCCGAACTGGCTGAGATGACCCAACTCGAAGAGTCCTACGTAGCCGAACTCGAGGAGCTTGGCCTGGTGTGGGTTAGTCCGGCGGGCCATTACGACGAGGATGCGGCGACGATCTGCCAACTTGCCGCGCGCCTGGCAGGGTTCGGTTTCGAGGGCCGACATATGCGCAGTTTTCGAGTGGTCGCAGATCGAGAATCTGGACTGATCGAGCAAATGGCTACACCGTTTGGTCGGACCACCGGTAAAGAGGGGGATTCGAAAGTTCGATCCCAGGAGGCAATCCGAGAGATCGCCGCCTTATTCGTGCAATTGCACGCGTCGCTACTCCGTGCCGAACTCACCCGGGCCGGCAAGGCGTAAGTCGCCTGCGTGTGACGCGCTCGTTGCCCGTTTGTGTATCGCGAGCTGGCGGACTTTCTGGATCCGGATTTAGGCGGTCCCCAGTGGCGTCGGTTTCACTCAGAGCGTGACCGTTGACGTATCGCCGCCGGTGGAGCGCAGTTACGCTGGCAGCATGATCGGCCTTGAGGTCGTCGGCGTCCGCATGGAAATGCCGTCGAACACCCCCATTGTCCTGCTGCGAGAGACCGACGGTGAGCGATACCTGCCCATTTGGGTTGGTGCCGTTGAGGCGACGGCGATCGCCTATGCCCAGCAGGGAGTGGTGCCACCGCGCCCCTTGACCCACGACCTAATGCTCGACCTGCTCAAGGCCGTGGACGCGCCATTGCAGGAGGTGCGGATTACCGATCTGAGTGATGGTGTCTTCTATTCGATCATCGTGTTCTCGTCCGGACTCGAGGTGTCGGCACGTCCCTCGGACGCCATCGCTCTGGCCCTGCGTGCCGACGTTCCCATCGTGGGGACCGATGAGGTGGTCCAGGAGGCGGGAATCGAGATTCCCGACGAGGACGAGCCGGTAGAAGAAGACCAGGTGGAGAAGTTCCGCGCTTTCCTGGACGAGGTCTCGCCTGAGGATTTCGGGAACGCTTCCTGAGCCTTCAGTTCACGTTGAGACTTACGTCCGCGGCGGCGGGGCGTGTCGCATTGTTCGACCGTTGCGGGCTCCCTAGATTCTGATCCATTGCTTCTCCCGATACGCCGATCCACATCTGTGGGTTCGGTCCCGCAGTAGGGTGAAGCGGAACGAGGAGGAAGACGTGACCGGTAGGCAGATGCCCGCAGAGACAGGGGAGAGCGCCTCGAACCAGGGCGCACTGTTTGATGACGCGGAACTGCGACCCTTGCCGGCCGATGCCGGGTATCGCGGCCCGGTGGCGTGCGCCGCAGCCGGCATCACGTACCGGCAGTTGGATTATTGGGCGCGCACGGGCTTAGTGGCCCCCACGGTCAGGGGAGCGGCCGGGTCCGGCACCCAACGTCTGTATGGCTTTCGCGACATTTTGATCCTTCGTATCGTTAAGCGACTCATTGATACCGGTGTCTCGTTGCAAAATATTCGTGTCGCGGTGGACCATCTCGCCGCTCGACAAGGGGAGGACCTCGCGCACATCACCCTGATGAGCGACGGCGCGAGCATTTACGAGTGCCGAAGCGCTGACGAGGTCGTTGACCTGGTCCGCGGGGGCCAGGGAGTGTTCGGAATCGCCGTGGGCAGTGTGTGGCGGGAGGTTGAGGGAACCTTGGCGACCCTCCCGGCAGAGGTCCATGGCGGACAGGACATCGCCCCGGCGGGCGTCACGGACGAATTGGCGCAACGCCGCGCCCAACGCGCCGCCGGCTGAACGGGCGTCAGCTATGCTGACATAGCCAAACATCCCGTGCGGGAGAGAGTCGCTGCACAGCCACTGCAGAGGCCGCCGAAGGAGCAAGCGCCCCGTCAAACTCTCAGGCACAGGTACCGCACGGGTAGGCACCTCTGGAAAAGGGACATGTCCCTACCGACGGTGCAAGCCGCAAGCAGATGCGGTGAAGCTCTCAGGTCGCGCTGTGCGTGGTCAACAGAGGGGGAGCAGTAGCAATGCTGTTCACCCTCGACCTTGGAGAGTTTCATGGATTTCGGAGCCCGCCACATAGGACCAGATCACGCGGACCGCTCGGTCATGCTGACATCCCTCGGATATTCCGATCTCGAGACATTCATTAAGGCCGTCGTACCAGCCGGGATCGCGGACACCGGGCCCATGGGTGTTCCCTCCGCCGTCGGTGAAAGTCAGGCACTAGACGAACTGCAATCCCGCATGTCCGCCATGGAACTTCCCACGTCGATGATCGGCCTGGGCTACCACGGCACGGTGATTCCCGAAGCGATCAAGCGTGGAATTCTTCTGAACACCGGGTGGTACACCGCCTATACGCCGTATCAGCCGGAGATCTCGCAAGGCCGATTGGAGGCTCTGCTGAACTTCCAAACCCTCGTAGAGGATCTCACCGGTCTGGCGGTGGCGGGGGCGTCGCTGCTGGACGAGGCGACAGCGGTAGCCGAAGCGGTAGCCATCGCTGTGAAACACGGACCCCGAGGCGTCCGACGCGTGGCCATCGATGTGGGACTGCACCCGCAGGTTCGCGCTGTCGTTCACACGCGGGCGGAACCGGTGGAAATCGAGATTGTCGAGTTTGACCCCGACCAGGGTCTGGTCGACGGTGAACTGTCCGGCGTCGTACTGGCCTATCCGGCTTCTACCGGGCGGATACTCGACCCGCGCGCAGTGCTGTCGGCAGCGAAGGCTCGGGGAGCACTCGTCGTCATGGACGCGGATCCGTTGGCTCTGACGCTCCTGCGCTCACCCGGGGCGCTCGGTGCAGATATAGCCGTCGGATCGATGCAGCGATACGGCGTTCCGATGGCCTTCGGCGGTCCGCACGCCGGATATATCGCGGTCCGGTCGGGTCTTGAACGTTCCCTGCCGGGTCGTTTGGTGGGGGTCAGCGTGGACGCCGACGGGCGGCCGGCGTATCGCCTGGCCCTACAAACACGCGAGCAGCACATCCGGCGTGAGAAGGCCACCAGCAATATCTGCACTGCGCAGGTCCTGCTTGCGGTGCTGGCCAGCATGTACGCGGTCTACCACGGTCCCGATGGGTTGCGCGGTATCGCGCGGCGAGTGAACCACCTGGCCGAGAGGATCCGAGCCGGGGCTCGTGACGGAGGCTTGTCTGCGCACGAAGGATTGATCTTCGACACGGTCGCGCTGCAGGTCCCGGGCGCGGCGCAAAAATTCGCCGACCAGGCGCGGACCGCTGGCATTAACGTACGAGTCGTCGACGCAGACACTGTGAGCGTGACCGTCGACGAAACAACAACAAAGGATCAGGCCCAAGCACTCGCCGCGGAGTGGGGGTTCGATCTCGCCGATGTGACGGACGGCGACCGCCTGGGCGAGCTGGGCCGCGAGGAAGAACTTCTCCCGTATCCGGTCTTCCATCGCCACCGTTCGGAGACGGCGCTGATGCGCTACATGCGTTCGCTGGCCGATAAGGATCTTGCTCTCGACCGGACGATGATCCCGTTGGGGTCGTGCACGATGAAGCTCAATGCCGCAGCGGAGATGGCGCCGATCACCTGGCCGGAATTCGCCAATGCGCACCCGTTCGCGCCGGCCGAGCAGGTGCGCCCGTATGTGGAGATGATCACCGAGCTCGAAGAATGGCTCGCTGGGATCACGGGATACGACGCGGTCTCCGTGCAGCCGAACGCTGGATCTCAGGGGGAGTTCGCGGGCCTCATGGCCATTCGGGCGTATCACCAAGCCAATGGTGACGCGCAGCGGACGGTGTGCTTGATTCCGAGCAGCGCCCACGGCACCAACGCAGCGAGCGCCGTGATGGCGGGTATGCATGTTGTTGTCGTGGCGTGCGACGAGTCCGGAGATGTAGACCTGACCGATCTGGAGTCGAAGATCAACGAGCATCGGGAGAATCTGGCCGCGCTGATGATTACGTATCCATCGACCCACGGCGTATTCGAAGAAGCGGTGGGGGAGATCTGTTCGCGAGTGCACAAGGCCGGTGGGCAGGTGTACATCGACGGCGCCAACCTGAACGCGTTGGTGGGCTTGGCGAAGCCGGGTGCGTTCGGTGCGGACGTTTCGCACCTCAACCTGCACAAGACGTTTGCGATCCCGCACGGTGGTGGGGGACCCGGGGTCGGGCCGATAGGGGTTCGCGCCCACCTGGCGCCTTTCCTTCCCGGCCATCCACTGCGACCGGACGCAGGTCCGAGTGGACGCGGATATGCGGACGGGGGAATGGGGCCGGTCAGTGGTGCGCCCTGGGGAAGCGCCGGCATTCTGCCGATCCCGTGGATGTACATCCGCATGATGGGCGACGAAGGGCTGCGGGAAGCGACCAGCGTCGCGATCTTGTCAGCCAACTACATCGCGCACCGACTCGAGGAGCATTACCCGATCCTGTACACGGCCCCGAACGGAACTGTTGCCCACGAGTGCATCGTGGACATTCGACCGGTGACCGCCGAGAGTGGTGTGAGCGTGGACGACATCGCGAAGCGTTTGATGGACTACGGCTTCCACGCTCCCACCATGTCCTTCCCGGTGGCAGGCACCCTGATGATTGAGCCGACGGAAAGCGAGAACGCCGAGGAGATCGACCGGTTCTGTGACGCGATGATCGCCATCAAGAGCGAAATCGACGCCATCCGAGCAGGGGAATGGCCGTCGGATGACAATCCCTTGGTCCACGCTCCCCACACGGCCGATTGCCTGATCGGCGAATGGCAACACGCCTACCCGGCTCGGATCGCAGCGTTCCCGGTTAGCGGCATGGATGCCGGTAAATACTGGCCGCCGGTGCGACGTATCGACGGTGCTTACGGGGACCGCAATCTTGTGTGCGCGTGCCCGCGCCCAGAGGAACTCACGCAGGCATAGCGCAGGGGATCGAATCGGGGATCCATGCCTAGAGCCGCTGTCCCAGAATGATAGTTTGAATGGACATAATGTGCATTATCGGTGGAATTCATGGGGGAAGCCGGCCTGCGGCGACAGCTTTCCCTGAACCCACGGTGTCCACCCAAGACACCTGGCTGGTGGTGTTCCGCGCGTAGAGCACACGACGCAGGGTTCTAGGCTGTGCGACGTGTCCAAAGTTCTCGCACAACTTCCGGTCGGCGAACGGGTAGGAATCGCGTTCTCCGGCGGTCTGGACACATCGGTCGCTGTGGCCTGGATGAGGGAAAAGGGAGCCATCCCGTACACCTACACCGCTGACATTGGCCAGTACGACGAGCCGGACATCGCGTCTGTCCCGAGCCGAGCCGGGCGATACGGCGCCGAGGCTGCGCGACTTGTCGACTGCACCGGGCCGCTCGTCGAGGAAGGATTGGCGGCGATCGCCTGTGGGGCTTTCCACATCCGTTCCGGAGGCAGGCAGTACTTCAACACCACACCGCTGGGCCGGGCCGTGACCGGCACCATGTTGGTCCGGGCGATGGCCGACGACGACGTCTCCATCTGGGGCGACGGTTCCACCTACAAGGGCAACGACATTGAGCGTTTCTATCGTTACGGGCTGATGGCGAATCCTGCGCTGCGGATCTACAAGCCCTGGCTGGACGAGACCTTCGTTGAGGAACTCGGAGGCCGCGCCGAAATGAGCTCCTGGCTGTCCGCACGGAACCTCCCGTACCGAGACTCTGCCGAGAAGGCGTACTCCACCGATGCGAACATCTGGGGTGCCACGCACGAGGCCAAGACACTCGAGCATCTCGACGTGTCCTTGGAGACTGTCGAACCCATCATGGGTGTTCGCTTTTGGGACCCGTCGGTGACTATCGAAACCGCAGACGTATCGGTGACGTTCGAGCAGGGCCGACCAGTGGCTATCGGTCAACGCACCTTCGACTCCCCCGTCGACCTCGTCCGGGAAGCGAACTCGATCGGTGGCCGACACGGACTTGGCATGGCGGACCAGATCGAGAATCGGATCATCGAGGCGAAGAGTCGCGGGATCTACGAGGCTCCGGGAATGGCTCTGTTGTTTATTGCGTACGAAAGATTGGTGAGCGCCATTCACAACGAGGACACCATCGCGAATTACCACCTCGAGGGTCGTCGGCTCGGGCGTTTGTTGTACGAAGGGCGCTGGCTAGATCCTCAAGCATTGATGCTGCGCGAATCGCTGCAGAAATGGGTGGCGAGCGCAATCACCGGAACCGTGACGCTTCGGCTTCGCAGGGGTGACGATTACACGATCATCGACACCAGCGGTCCGATGTTCAGTTACCACCCGGACCGCTTGAGTATGGAACGCACCCAGGAGGCTGCGTTCGGCCCGGACGACCGAATTGGTCAACTCACCATGCGCAACCTGGATATCTCCGATTCGCGAGCGAAGCTTGAAATGTATGCCGGAGCCGGGACCCTTCGCCAGGCGCAACTGCATCTGATGGGTGACCTGACTCCCGGCATTGCACAGCAAATCGCCGATCGAGGCGCCACAGCTGAGGACGTTGCAACCGAGCGCGAACGGGACGAGGCGATCGACCGTGCCGCGTTCGATGCCGGTGCGGACTGATCAGTGCGTGCGATAATTAAGTTATGACCACTACTCCCCCGGAGCCAAACGGCGATGAGTTTTCTGATGTTCCCGACTTCATTCCCGAGGATGAATTTCTGACGACGGCCCCGAAGGAGGGCACGGCAGATGAACGTGCCGCCCATGCAGCGCGAATCGCCCAGGGCAACGACAAGTTGCGGCAAGCCGGGGAAATCTCAGACGGGTCCGGCAAGCCCGTTTATCGACGCTCCGGCAAGGTGATTCCGTGGATCGGGATCGGAACAGCGATAGCCGTACTCGTGGTGGTCGTCGTCCTGCTGGCGCGGTAATCGTCGTTACCTGCCCCGGTGATTCGCGTGCCAGGCGGCACGTCTTTGAAGCGTGTGGCCGTCAGGCAGACCGTGGTAGTTCTTCTTCGCCCCGAGACGCCCGTAAAAGGGCTAAGCGCTCTTCGAGAAGTTCTTCGAGATCCTCGCGGGTACGTCGCTCCATCAACATGTCCCAGTGCGTCCGGGCCGACTTGACCTGTTTGGGAGGTTCGGGGGCGATCTCTTCGGCAATGGATGTAGCTCCACACCTGCAGGTCCACTCGCGCTGGATCTCGTCGGCTTCGACGAAGTATGGAACGTTCGATACGTGACCCTCAGGACATGTGTACCGGACAACCCTGCGCTGCGCTGGTTGCACGCGATCGTCGCGCTCCAGGCTGAGGGCCCCCAACCGGGTCCCCTTCATTGACGTCTCGCCCATCGCCGCCTCCCCTAGTCCAGTCCGTTTGGTGGGTCGACGTTTGGACGCCTGGAGCGCTCTCAGGGTTCCCGCGGTTCACGAAGGAAAAGTTCCCCCCGGTGGTTGGGGTTCGTCCTCAGCGTCATCTGGGTTGCCGGAGCTGTCCGGAAAATCGGAAATGCGCGGAAAATCCGAAACATCTGGATCTTCGGGGCCAATGACAGTCCCCTGAATGACGGTGCCGGAGGAGGGGAACCCGGGCATTCGATCAACCCACGCGAGGGAGTCGAAGCCGCGGGTCATCCGGCGGATCACCCACCGACGGATGGGCGGGAGTAAAAGGACAAGCCCCACGAGATCTGATCCATACCCGGGGACCAGGAAACAAAGCCCCGCGAGGAACAGCCCGGCGGTGGACCCGACGCGTTCCAGCGCGTGCTCGGGTTCGGTCTCTTCCAGCGCGAACCGAGCGCCTGCGCTTGCATTGCGCATGATCGCGATTCCGACGGGAACACCGAGGACGATCCCGATGAGGGCCCACCCCCAACCGATGACGCTGGCGAGCAACCACAGCAGCAAGAATTCGATGAGTGGGTAACCGAAGACGATTAGGCGAGTTGTGAAACGCACGCGGCCTACACCCCGCCTGCGCCACGTAGCGCCCTGCGAAGTCCGCTCATTCGGGACTGCACTCCCCATTCGGTGACCCGCCATAGCGCTTCGACGACGATGGCTCTGCTCATCTTGCTTGTTCCGGCCACGCGTTCCACGAACGTGATGGGAACCTCCTTCACGACGAAGTCGCGTTGAATCGTCCGCCACGCGAGGTCTACCTGGAAGCAGTAGCCCTGCGACGCGACGCTGGACAGGTCGATTCCGCGCAGCGTGCGCGCTCGAAAAGCGCGATATCCACCCGTCGCGTCGTGCACAGGAATACCCAGCATCAATCGTGCGTAGGTGTTTCCGCCCTTGGACAGAACCTCTCGGCCCTTCGACCAATTCTGCGTTCCACCACCGGCTATCCAGCGAGATCCAAGCACCAGGTCGGCATCGACCAGCGCGTCCAAAAGACGGTGCAGCTGCTCAGGTTGATGCGAACCGTCGGCATCCATTTCGACGAGAACATCGAATTCGTGTTCGAGTCCCCACGTGAAGCCGGCGATGTAGGCCGCTCCGAGTCCGGCCTTGGACGCTCGATGCATGACGTGTATCTGATCGTCCGCGGCGGCCAGCGAATCAGCAATCGCTCCGGTCCCATCCGGCGAATTATCGTCGGCGATCAGTATGTGTGCGGAGGGGACGCTCGCTCGTATACGCGTCGTAATCTGCGGCAAGGACTCTCGCTCGTTGTAGGTAGGGACAACGACGAGAACACTCCCGAGATCATACGACGCATTGGGCAACTCGGGCACTCACCCAGCGTAACGGCTGCACCGGACGCGCAGGGATCACCGGACCGCGCTATTGATCGGTGGAACTTCGCACCAACGCGGCACGGCGCCGACGTACATAGAAACCGAGCCCCACGCCAATAAGCATGGCCACACCAGCGATGACCTCTGGCGCCGCCCCCAACAGTGACGCGGGCGTTCGACTGGTGCTCAGCGGCACCTCGGACACCAGGTACCCGGTCTCACCTTCGCCGAGTTGCTGATCCACGGTGCCATCGGGTGCAATGAAGCCACTGATGCCCGTAGTCGACGCAACCACCACGGCTCTACCGGCATTGAGCGCCCGCAGCCGCTCGATATCCCATTGTTGCGCCGGCTGTCCGGTTCCCTGATACGTGGCATTGTTTGTTTGCACAGTAATTACTTCTGCGCCGCCGGCAATTACGGAGGTAAAGACATCGTCGTAGGCGACCTCAAAGCAGATAGCGTCACCGACCACCACTCCCCCGATGTTCAGAATCCCCGGCTCGGTTCCACGCACAAAGTCGCGCGGCACACGGTCGAAGCGTCCGATCAAGGCCGTCAGCTGATCGCGGAACGGAAGAAACTCCCCGAAAGGCACCGGGTGCATCTTCACGTAGCGTTCGCCCGGTCCGGTCACGGGATCCCACACGATGCCGGCGTTCTCGACCTTCGTCGGATCCTCGGTGGCGAGGACCACACCCACAAGCACCGGCGCGTCGATCGCCCGAACTGCCTTGTCGATAAGCGCTGCGGCCGAGGGATCGCGAAAGGGATCAATATCGGAGGCGTTCTCGGGCCAGACGACAAAGTCCGGTGGCGGCTCGGCTCCCGCATCCACTGCAGCCGCGAGCGCCAAGGTTTCATCCACATGGTTCTGCAGAACTGCCCGACGCACCGATAACGCGTCCATGCCCGTTCCGGGGGTCCCTCCCTGTACGACGGCCACCGTCGCCGTTGATTCCTGCCCGCCCACGGTCAGCGGACGCGGGATCACGAGGATCGCGACGACGACCGCCGCCGCGGCGAGCGCAACAGGGACAAACTTCCGCCGCCGTATTCCCTCGACTGTGAGTACCGCGAGCGCGACGACGAGAAAGGTCAGGCCAGCCATTCCCGCGATTGAAGCGAGCGCACTCACCGGTGAATTGCCTTGCGAGAACGCGATCTCTCCCCACGGAAAGCCACCCAAAGGGACGCGGCCTCTGAGTGCTTCCATGACCACCCAGGCCGACGGCACCCATAGCACCGAACCGCGTAGCCGACTCAGCGGTGCCACCAGAGCACCGAGGGCGGCGTTCCACAGAGCGCAGTACGCGGCTAGCAGGATCCACGCGTCCATGCCGATGACCGTCATCCACGACAGCAGAACGAGGAAGAAAGTGAGCCCATAGATGAATCCGGTCAGGGCCCCGCGGCGGCAACGTGTACGCCATTGCACCGCCAACACGCCAATCACACCTACGAAGGCCAGCGGCCACGCGCCGATCGGAGCGAACGCTAAGGCGGTAACCACGCCGGACACCGCAGCGATCGCGACAGCGGCGAGTACGCCTATTCGGGATCGCGAATCTGGATCAACCACTGTCCGCCTCGACGATTTCGTCACCGAAGACAACCCGACCGTGAACCCACGTTGCCAGGCACTCCGGTAGATCTCCCGTCAAAACCGGGAGCCCGGGAGTTCCGGATCGGGGGTCGGTCGACCAACCCGCGACCCTGGTATCTGGAACATGAACGTCGCGTTCTGCGACCCGCCACGCGGCGAGGTGTGCTGGCGCCCCGACGGAAATCACACCGGCCCGGGAATCGCCGATGGCACGCCATCCTCCTCTGGTCGCCGCCGCGAACGCGGCGCGTGCCGTCATGCGTTCGTCGGGCACCGTGTGGTTGGTGGCTGCTCGCACGATTGACCAGGGATCGATGGGCGTGACGGGGCTGTCAGAGTTCAGAACTAGGTGTCCTCCAGCGGCCACGATCGTCGCGAAGCGATTCATGGAGCCGGCGCGCTCGTGGCCCAACCGCGTGGCGTACATGCCGTCGGGCACACCCCACAGTGCATCGAATATCGGCTGCATACTCACACACGCCCCGAGGTTGATGACCGTCGCGATGTCGGCATCGGACAGCATTTCGGCATGCTCGAGTCGGTGGCGGCGCGCTCGCAGCATCTGTTCGCCGACAATGTCGGCGGCTCGACGGAAGCCAGCGGCTACTGCCGCGCAGGCGGCGTCGCCGATGACGTGGAAACCGGCTTGGAATCCTGCCCGGGTGGCCTCGACCAGGTGGTCGGCGATGTCGTCCTCAGACAGATACAAGACACCGCGTGTGTCGGCTGCATCGCAGTACGGCCGATCTAAAGCCGCCGAGTGCGAGCCGAGCGAACCATCGACAAAAAGGTCTCCGCCGACGGCACTGGCACCGAGTTCTCGGGCTTGTTCAATACCGCCCTCGGATGCGAGTTGGCCCCAGTAACCCTCGACCTTGGGGCCAGCTTTGTCGACCGCTAGCTCAAGAAGGGTCCGCAGATCCTCTGCGCCCCCGATCGTGGGCCCACCCATCTCGTGGAGAGCCACGACTCCCCTCGATGCCGCCAAAGACAGCGTTGCCAGCTGTGCCTCTCGGCGGTCCCGCGTTGATATTTGCTCGAACGCGAGCTCGCGAATGAGGTGGTGCGCGCTCTGCGAGACGGCTCCTTCGGAAGAGAAACCCGCTACCCCATCGACACCCCGGCATCGATCGACAAGCGAGGTGGACACCAGTGCCGAGTGGACATCGATGCGAGACATATACACGTGCTGGCCTGGTGCGGCTTGGTCGATCTGGCTCCGGCTCGGTAAGCGGGGATCCGACCACATCGTTTCATCCCACCCGTGCCCGTATATGAACCCCGTCGTCGATTCCATCGCCCGCCTCTGGACCGCGTCGAGGACATCCTGGGCACTACGGGTATCCGATAAATCGAGTCCCACGAGCCGCAGACCCGTGCTGGTCGCATGCACGTGAGAGTCCACGAAGCCGGGTGCCACAAAAGCACCCTCAAGATCCACCACCCGATGAGCGAGGTCCGTGTGAACACGGGCCCCCGCATCATCACCCACCCAGGTGATCACTCCATCGTCGATCATCAGCGCGGTCGCGAACGGGTCCGAAGACGAGTAGACCTCGGCGTTCACTAGCAGTGTGCGCGTGGATGCGCTCACGCAGGAATCCGCATCAGATCGCGACTCAAAGTGTTCAGGTTGCGTCGCCCGTCCTCGGTGCACACCACGATGTCCTCGATCCGGGCACCGAAGCGTCCGGGCACGTAGAAGCCCGGTTCGATACTGAAGGCCATGCCGGGCTTGAGAAGGTCGGTATTACCTTCGACCAGGTACGGCTCTTCGTGACTCTCGAGCCCGATCCCATGACCGATCCGGTGAATGAAGTAGTCGTCGAGGGGTCGCCCGTCCAGGTGATGGTGGTGCATCAGGCCTCGGGCATGAGCGTCGATCGACTCGCAGGTCCGCTGGCCGTTGACGAATGCGACGCTTGACTCTTGTGCGTGGCGCAGCACCTCGAATGCTGCGCTGTAATCGGCACTTGCCTCACCGATGACATAGGTTCGCGTGCAGTCACTTCGATAGCCGCCCGGCATAGTCCCACCGATGTCGATCACGATCGGATCGCCGACACCAATGACGCGCTCGGAGACCGAATGATGCGGGTTAGCGCCATTGGGGCCACTGGCCACGATGACGAAGTCCACGCCTGTGTGCCCGGCGTCGATGATCGCGGCACTGATGCGGTGAGCCACCGCGCTTTCGGTCATCCCTGGTCGGACAATCGAGGGGATGAGACGGTGTACCGATTCAATTGCCGCGGCCGCTTCCTGCAGGAGTTCGATCTCGCTCGATGTCTTCTGCTGCCGCAGATCGTTGAGAATCGATCCCGCGAGCACCTGGGGCCGGTCGTTGATGACCTGTCGCAGTCGCAATACCCGCTGTGCCCACATGTGGTCGTCCACGGCGATCGCTCCGGACGCGCCGTCATAGACCAGGTCCGCCACGATAAGGAAGGGATCTTGGGTCTCCGTCCACGTGATGACATCTCCGCCGGATCGAGCAAAGGTGGATTCGCGGGCCTCGCCAGCTTCTAGAGCCGGTGCTACCAACACGGGTGAGCCGTCCCGCGGGATGACGAGTGCGGTGAGGCGCTCCAGTGGCTTCGCGTCGTAGCCGGCGATGTACCGCAAATCTGCTCCCGGTGTGACGACCATGGCCGCCACGTCATCGTCGTGCATGGCTACTTGCAGGCGCGAGAGCAGTTCGAGTTCCACGGGACAACCGTAAGGCGTGCCAGACTTCCGCCGTGCCCACCTCGAATGTCGACGTCATGATCCTCGACACAGCGTCGTTGTACTACCGATCGTTCTACGCCCTGCCCACGTCCATGACAGCGCCCGATGGGCACCCGCACAACGCGATTCGTGGCCTGCTGCAGACCATTGAACGACTGCGGGGCATCTATCAGCCACGAACGCTCCTATGCGCCTGGGACACCGATTGGCGCCCCGAATGGCGGGTCAACCTCATCCCGAGCTACAAAACACACCGCGTCGAGGAAGAGTCTGCTGCGGGGGATGAAGAAGCCGAACCCGATGAACTCGGCCCACAAATTGGCGCCATCCGCGAGATTCTGGAGGCTTGGGGTGTACCGGTCGTGGGCGTTCGGGAGTTTGAAGCCGACGATGTCGCCGGGACGCTTGCTCGAGCAGCGAGTGACGGGGGTTATTCCACGGTGGTCGTCACCGGTGATCGTGACTTCGTGCAACTCGTCGGCGGGGAGGTCCGTGTTGTCATGACCGTGAAGGGTGGGATGGATTCGTGGCCGCTGTTGGATGCCGATGCCGTGGTCGAGCGTTTCGGTGTCACCCCGTCACAGTATCTCGACGTCGCGATCTTGAAAGGTGACCCATCCGATGGGCTGCCCGGTGTGCCGGGCATTGGGGAGAAGACCGCGGTCGCGCTGATTAGCGCTTTTGGCACCCTGGAGAAGGTGCGACAGGCCAGCGCATCTGAACGTGTCGAACGACCACTCACTCCGCGACTCGCACGGCTCGTCGTGGAGAACATGAAATACCTGGACGCCGCCGAACGTGTCGCGGCCATCAGGCGCGACGTTCCCATCCCCCACCTCCACAACATCGTGAGCCAACCAATCCCCACCGCAGCGAGCCACCCGCAGACGTGGGAGAGCCTGCTTGCCGAATGGGGGGTGCAGCGTTTCGCTCAGGGAGCGGTGGGCTGAAAAGACACCACTCCCCTGTCCAAGGCGTCGGCTGCCTCACGGGCAGCGGCCGTCACCTGCGAATCGCTCGCGGCCTGGGAGATCTGCTCCAACACATCGATGACCTGACGGGTCCAACGAACGAAATCCCCGGCACTGACGTCGTTGCTCGTCAGCACCGTGAGCAGGCTCGCTCCGCGTGCCCAGCGATACACAGCCCAGACCAAGCCCGCGTCGGGTTCGGGTTCGGGATTGAGTCGGTGAGCCCGCTCTATCTCGCTCAGACGCGCCCAGACGCGGTGCACGCCCGTCAGGGCGGTCTCTACAGCCCCGCCGGGCACCGCCGGCCCCACGTCGCCCTCCGAACGGCGAGCCTCGTACACGATCGCCGCGACCACGGAGGCCAGTTCGTGCGGCTCCAATCCGCTCCACACGCTGGCACGCAGGCACTCCGCAATGAGCAAATCCGATTCCGAATACAGCACGCCCAGCATGCGCCCCTGGTCGGTGACGCGGAGGTTGTCCGTGGTTCCCGCCAGGTAGCCAAGTTCAATCAGCGTCTCGCACACGCGGTCGAACTGACGGGCGATGCTGTGTGTTCGCGCGGCAATACGGCCATCCAATTCGGCAATCTGTCGCTCCGCGCGGTAGTACCGCTCCGCCCAGCGGGCATGGGCTTCGCGTTCTTCACATCCGTGGCAGGCGTGCGCGCGCAACCGCGAACGCATGTCGGAGATTTCGTCGCCAGAGTCCACCCCGGAGTCTGCACTTGGGTTTCGGCTCGTGCTCGCGTTCGCGGCCGAGCTACTGTGCGCCGACTCAGCAACGGCGACGGCCCGCTGAGCCAAGGCGCGCTTCATGCCGGAGTCCTTGGCGGAAAAGTGGCGAGGAATCTTGACGCGTCCCAACACCTCGAGCGAGCCAGGTACTTCGACCGTGGAGATCCGTCGGATCTGTCGCTCGGCGGTCAACACTTGCGGCCGGGGATCCGCCGGTCGATCAGCCGCCGCAAGCACCACCGCGGGCCCCGCACGCTTACCGCGCGGAATGCGAATAACGTCACCGGGCCGCAGTGCCATCAGAGACTCCTCGGCATTCGTCTTCCGCGCCATCTGAGATCGACGTCCGGCCCTCTTGTCCGCCCGGGACAGTTCTTCACGCATGCGGGCATATTCGGTGAAATCGCCTAGGTGGCAGGACATTGCTTCTCGGTAGCCGACCTGTGCTTCACGCAGACGTGTGGCTTCGGCGCTGAGCCCCACGACGGATTGATCCGCCTGAAATTGTGCGAAGCTTGTTTGCAGAAGATCACGGGAACGCTGACGCCCGATAGTGCCGACCAGGTTCACCGCCATGTTGTAAGAAGCCCGAAACGATGACTTCAGCGGATACGTGCGGGTGGATGCCAATCCAGCCAGGACCTCCGGATCCAGATCATCGGACCACAGGACGACAGCGTGCCCTTCCACATCGATGCCACGACGGCCGGCCCGTCCGGTCAGTTGGGTGTACTCCCCCGCACTCAAATCCGCGTGCACTTCGCCGTTCCACTTGACGAGCCTCTCCAACACAACACTCTTGGCAGGCATGTTGATACCGAGCGCGAGAGTTTCAGTGGCAAACACGACCTTGATCAGACCTTGTTGGAACAGATCCTCGACGACTTCCTTGAATGCCGGGAGCATGCCGGCGTGGTGGGCCGCGATCCCCCTCTCCAGGGCCTCGGCCCAGTCGACGTAGTCCAGTGCCGCGAGATCCTCGTCTGAGATTCCCATCGTTCGTTCGGCGATGGTTGATCGAATGCTTTGTCGCTCGTCGGCGGTTGTCAGCCGGATCGTCGATCGCAAACACTGCTGCACCGCGTCGTCGCACCCGGCACGGCTAAACAAAAAGTAGATGCACGGGAGGAGGCCATCATTGCCGAGCTTTTCCACGACATCGCTACGCCAGGGCGTGAGTTTGGCTCGCCGATGACGCTGGTGCCGACCTCGTGAACCTCGTCTTGATCCACCATGGTTGGGCGAACCGGATCGAACTCCGCGCTCAAGGGCAATGAGTTCGGGGTTGACGTGGTGCCCATCCGAGAAGAGGTCGTAAAGGTGGTGGCCCGCCATGACGTGTTGCCACAGCGGAACTGGCCGGTGCTCTTCGACGATGACTTCCGTGTCGCCACGCACCGTGGACAACCATGCACCGAACTCTTCTGCGTTCGACACCGTCGCGCTCAGCGCGGCGACGACAACTTCTGACGGCAAGTGGATGATGATTTCTTCCCACACGGCGCCCCGGAATCGATCCGCGAGGTAGTGGACCTCGTCCATCACCACGTGGCTGAGGTTGTCCAGCGTCGTGGAGCCGGCGTACAGCATGTTGCGAAGGACCTCAGTTGTCATGACGACGACGGGCGCCTCGCCATTGATGGATGTGTCGCCGGTCAAGAGCCCCACGGTCTCCCGCCCGTATCGTTCCACCAACTCGGCGTACTTCTGGTTCGAGAGGGCCTTGATGGGGGTCGTATAGAAGCACTTGGTCCCCGACTGCACGGCACAGTGGATCGCAAATTCGCCCACAACGGTTTTGCCGGATCCGGTCGGTGCGGCAACGAGGACCCCCCGGCCCTCTTCTAGCGCGCGACATCCCGCCAGTTGGAATTCATCCAGTGCGAAGTCGTACAGGCGAGCAAACTGCTCGGACTGGGGCGTTGCCAAACGTTGCCGAGAAGCCGCATAGCGATCAGCGGGCGAAACACCAGACACAGCGGCCACCTTAGGCGTGGTAGACGTCCAACACCTCCAGGGCGCGGTGGCTGAGGGCGACCGTTGCGGGCAGGGGTCCGATTCGTTCGCCGTCGGCGTACACAATCGAGTCCGGCGCATCTATCCGAAGCCGTTCGGCTGTCCAGGAAGTCACCGACGGATGGTCGATATGGCGACCGGAGTACACGCGGGGCAAAACCGAGACGAACGTTCTCTTGGGAGCGTTCGTTACCAAGGTCACGTCCAGCAGTCCGTCGGCCATATCCGCCGCCGGACACACCAACATGCCCGATCCGTAGGCGGGCCCGTTGCCGATGGCTAGCACCATGCCCGCCATGCTGCAATCATCACCATCGCTATCGATGGAGTACCAACGGGGGCGAAAAGTCGGCAATTCCCGGGCGACGCCCAGCAGGTATCGAGCTTTTCCCACTCGCGACGGCATGGCATTGGCCCGCTCGTTGACATCCGAGTCAAACCCGCACGAGAGAACCCCAAGGAAATAACGGGGTTCACCGTCCCCGCACTGCACCGAGCCCACGTCGACCGCGCGATATCGCTCATCGGCAACCGCGTCGGCGAAAACCTCGCTGGGCGACGCGAGAGTCTCGGGCTGGCCCTGTGCGTCTGCGTCGGTCGAATCCGTTTCCACGTTCGTCAGGTGCAGGCCGCGATCAATGTCGTTTCCGGTGCCCACGGGCCAGATGGCAAGGCGAGGCGAAGCCACATCGGCCCGCATCACGCCTTGAAGGCAATCGTGCACGGTGCCATCCCCACCGCAGGCAATGACAAGGCCGCGGGAAGCTGTCTCCATGGCGGTCCGCACGGTGTCGTCTCGATTCGAAGCGACGTGCACGTGCACAGACATACCCGCATCGGCGCACGCTCGAGCCAAAGTGCTCGCGTGGTCAACCGCACGCCCCCCACCTGCGGTGGGGTTCACGATGATCTTGATCACGGATTCTCAGCAATGGGTGAGGCTTCATCGTCGTCCCATTCACGGTAGTCCGGTTCACCGAGACCTCGTCGGGCTCGACGCCGGTCATTGAGAAGAGCAATTCCGACGGCGATCACAACCAGCATGAGGATGGGTCCAGCCAACAACACGAGGTTGATGGGATCGCCCGTCGGCGTGGCGATGGCCGCGAAAATGAAGACCACGAAGATGATCCACCGCCACCACGACATGAGGCGCTTGCCCGTCAGGATTCCCGCGAAATTCAACGTGACGATGAACAGTGGTGTCAGGAAGCCAACTCCGAAGACGATCACCGTTCGGATGAAGAATCGGAGGTATCGATCGACCGACACGATGTTCTCTACATTCTCTGGCGTGAATCCCAGAAGAATTTCGAGCCCGAACGGAAGCACGAAATACGCAAGGGCAGTGCCGGCGAGGAACAATGGAAAAGCAACCGCAACAAAGGCGATCCCCCATCGCTTCTCGTGCTTGTGCAACCCGGGCGTGACAAATCGCCAGAGCTGATAGAGCCACACCGGTGATGCCAGAACTATTCCCGCGATAGCCGCGACCTGCAGCTGCAGGATGAAGGGGTCTGTGACCCCGGTCAGGGCCAGGGTCACATCGCGGCCCTCTGCTTGCGCCTGCTCGACAGCGCCCTCGAACGGCTGACTTAGTAGTTCGAAAATCGTCGGATAAGCGATCCAGCCGACCACCATGCCGATAACGACGGCGATTCCCGACTTAACCAGACGGGAGCGCAACTCACGTAGATGTTCGGTGAGCGGCATTGCCGCCTTTTGTTCATTGCCCTGCTCTTGTACTGCCACAGGGGCGCTTAGCCGTTGTTGGTTTCCGTGGAACGCTCACCAGAATCGTGTTCGATGGGTTCGGAGTTGGCTGGGGGTGCGTCGCGCGAGGTCGACTCAATTGCGCTCGGTGGCGCAGGTGGCTGGGCAGAGTTGCTGCCCGAGGCATCAGCCGAGGATTCTTCGTCCTCATCCCCATCGACGAGCCCCTTGGTCTCAGCCTTGAAAATGCGTAGCGACCGTCCCAGGCCACGAGCCGCGTCCGGAAGGCGCTTGGCGCCGAACAGCAACAGCACCAGGGCGACGATGATGAGCAGTTCCTGCCATCGCAAGTTAGGCATTGTCCAGGCTCCTTCGATTGCGCGCGGGTGGGAGCGTGCCCCCCCATGTTAGCCGGGATGCAGCCGGGAATGGGCAGCCTGTCGAACTAGACTCCGGACCTCGACCGGTTCGACAACGGACACCATGCCCGCGTGTCCCATCACCCACCGCGCGAGCCAATTATCCGAGGCGTAGCGGATTTCCGCAAAGACGCCATGCTCCGGGTCCTCACCCGCACCTTCAGCAGATGTCTCGGGTGCCTGCACCACGGGTTCAGAGTCCAAAATCCAAAACGCTTCGGGGGCTATGTGAATCAACGCTGTACTCATGTTCTCCGGGTCGCGTCGAAGTGCCGGAGGGTCCTCACCTGCCGGGGCGCTCGGCGGCGCATCGTCGAGAGCCGGCGAGCAGGAGACGATTCTGTCTGTTCGAAAGGTTCTCACGTCGTCTGCAAGAAAACACCAAGCATGCACGTACACGAATCCATCGACAGAAAAACTGCTGCGCGGTTGGATGCGACGCATCTCAATGACGTCCGCGTGTCCAGATGCGTACTCAATTTCCACCACTGACCCGCGGGATATTGCGTCATCCAACGTTGCGATCAGAGACGATTGATCGGCCATCGTGATGCCGAGCGTGAGTGTGGTTTCTCCAAGGTCCTCCAATTTGACCATCGCCGAGAGAATGGATTGTTGCGCGTGGGCACCCGGAAGGTTATTTAGAACCCTCAGGCCCAGATGCAGGGCGGCGACCTCTTCACCCGTGAGACGCAAAGGCCTTTCCAACGTGATGGGATTGAGGACGTGGATGCGGTCGTCGTCCCAGAACTGTATGTCGACAAGCTGATCCGGTCCGTATCCGGGAATCCCACACACGATCAACTGCCACAGATCCTTGGAGAGCTGTTCCTCGGAGATCTGAAAGTGCGAGGCAGCCTCAGCGATGGTGATCCCATCGTGCGCGCGCAGCCACGGGACAAGGGCCAAGAGCCTGGACAGTCTCTCGGGAGCGGTCTCACTCATGAGTGGTCGGCTTCCAGTTCTTCGAGTCCTCGGCGGAACGCGGAGACTACGTCCTGGGGGAACACCGGATACACGTCCGGCCCTGCGCGCCACAGCAGAGATAGCGCCCGCCTGGACGAGTCACGGATGGTGCACACCGAGCCCATGTCAGAACCGCTGGACGAAAGGTCGGGTGGCGCTGGACGAAAGGTCGGGTGGCGCCGCAACTCCGCCCCTTGCCGTGCCGGAAGCACGAAACCGATCTCTAGATCATCCTCGGAGTCCTCGGCATCTACCGCTGGCGCCGCGGGCCGCTCGGTCGTGCTGGACTCTGCGGTCACGGTGACCGATCCCTCGATGCGGGAAACCCGAAAGGTACGCGCACTTCCGCGTTCGTGATCCCACCCACTGAGATACCAGCGGCCGTCGTCGGCGTGCAACGTCCAAGGATCGACGCGTCTGCTGGATTCGGTCCCCTCGGGCTTGCGATAGGAGAATCGAACGACCTTTTGATCTCGCACAGAACGCATAAGCGGCAACAGGGCTGCATCGCTGGCGCTCACGTGGGCGAAGCTCGGGATCGCTGCGGGCTCCGATACGGCAGTGGGGACCGCTCCGGTCGACTCGAGCTTGCGCACCGCCGTGGTCGCGGTCGCACGCAAGATGGCGTCGTCCCACACCAGTGCTGCCAAATTCAAAGCCATCAGTTCATCGGCGTCGAAGGAGACGTCCCGGGTCGCGTACTCAGCGGTGTCGATCAGGTACCCCAGCACCTCACCGTGCGCATCCGCGATCGTCTCGATGGGTATGCTCATGGATCGCAATTCATCTTTGTCCCGCTCGAACATTCGCTCAAAGGCAGCCGTCGATGCCGAAGGGTCATACCCAACGACGCTCAATTGGACGGCTTGGCGCGAGACCGGTGAGCGCGCCGCTAGCAGGGCGATGACCAGGTTGAGGAGACGCTCTGTGCGCGTCACCTGCGAGCTAGCGGACATCCAGAAGATCGATCACGAAAACCAAAGTGGCGCCGGAGAGCCGGTGCCCAGATCCGGCGGGGCCGTAGGCGAGCTCCGGAGGGATCACCAATTGACGGCGTCCGCCGACTTTCATGCCCGGGATCCCCTCCTGCCACCCCGCGATGAGTCCAGACAAGGGAAAGACGATGGATTCCCCCCGATCCCAGGACGCGTCGAACTGCTCACCTGTGCTGAAGTCGACACCGACATAGTGAACCTCGACGGTGTCTCCAGCCGCCGCAGCAGAACCGCTGCCCTCCACGATGTCATCGATGACGAGTTCGTTGGGCGGTGGCCCGTCGATGAAGTCGATCTCTGGCTTCTCGTTCACTAGTTCTCCTTTACGAGGGTTCCTACGGTTGATTACCCGGCACCTACACCCAGCAATTCAACGATGAACAGCAGCGTCTCCCCGGGCTCTATGCCAGGTGGCGGCGAATCTCCATAGGCCAGGTCACTGGGAATCAGCAGCACGCGTCGCTCCCCCACTTGCATGCCCGGGATACCGTCCACCCATCCTTGAATCAACTGACCTTGAGACAGTGGGAAGGTAGCGGCTGTCCCGCGCGCCCAGGACGCATCGAACAAGGCTCCCGTGGATAAGCCAACGCCGCAATACTCGACCGTGATGAGGTCATCGAGCGCCGCCGCATCACCCGATCCGGCGCGCAACTCCGCCGTGATGAGTTCACTCACAGGCGCGGCCCCCTCAGCCACGTACACCACCGGCACGTCCTCATCGAGTACCGAAACGTCAGACGTGATGGACGCCCCCGACGCCGAATCCGCCGTCACCGGCTCGCCCGGATTACCGCAGTCGGTGACCAGATACGTCTGTGACGCGGCCGCGGGTGTGGCGCCAGGGGTGTCCGAGGAATCCGATGAGCAGGCAGTCGCGGAGATGAGCACGAGGGCCGCTGCCCCAAGAACGATTTTCACCATTGCAGGCTACGCCACTTCCACTCACATGCTCGCAAGTAGGCGTTCGACTCGCTCGTCCACATTCGCGAAGGGGTCCTTGCACAGAACCGTTCGTTGTGCCTGATCGTTCAGTTTCAGGTGGACCCAATCCACGGTGAAGTCACGCCGCCGCTCTTGGGCACGTTTCACGAAGTCGCCTCGCAACTTGGCTCGAGTTGTTTGTGGCGGCACCTCTTTCGCTTCGAATACCTCGGCGTCGTTGGTCACGCGGGCTGCCAGGCCCTTGCGTTCCAGCAGGTAGAACAACCCACGCTGTCGGCTAATGTCGTGATAAGCCAGATCGAGCTGAGCGATGCGGACGTCATCGAGCGCTAGATCATGCTTCTTCATGTATCGATCAAGTAGCCGCTGCTTAATCACCCAGTCGATCTCAGTTTCCACTGCACTGAAGTCCTGCGCCTCCACAGCCTTCAGGCCCCGCTCCCACAAGTCCATGACCCGATCGATCATGGGGTCGGCTCTTAAGCCGCGCCGATCGACGTATTGCGCCACCTTCTCGAGGTATTCGGTCTGTATCTGCAATGCAGTGACCTCTCGACCATTGTTTAAGGTGACTGTGCGCGTACCCGTTGTGTCGTGACTGATTTCTCGGATCGCCCGAATGGGGTTCTCGAATGTCAGATCCCTCATCACCGCACCTGACTCCAGCATGCGCAGCACGAGGTCGGCTGCTCCCACTTTCAACATTGCAGTGGTCTCGCTCATGTTGCTATCTCCGACGATGACGTGCAGTCGGCGATACAAGTCAGCGTCCGCGTGTGGCTCGTCGCGGGTGTTGATGATGGGCCGGGACCGCGTCGTTGCGCTGGATACCCCTTCCCAGATGTGGTCTGCGCGCTGGCTTACGCAGTACCGAGCACCTCGAGGGGTGTTGAGAACCTTCCCCGCGCCCGTAATGATCTGACGCGAAATAAGGAACGGGATGAACCCCTCCGCGAGGGCGAGAAAGTCGGTGGAACGATCGACGAGGAAGTTCTCGTGACATCCGTAGGAGTTGCCCGCCGAGTCGGTGTTGTTCTTGAACAGGTAGATGTCGCCAGCAATGCCCTCTTCGCGGAGCCGCTGCTCCGCATCCACACACAAGCCTTCCAAGATCCGTTCCCCAGCCCGATCATGCGTGATCAACTGCTGCACGCTGTCGCATTCCGCGGTCGCGTATTCGGGGTGGCTGCCCACATCCAGATACAGCCGAGACCCATTGCGCAGAAAGACATTGCTGCTTCTTCCCCACGCAACGACGCGCCGAAACAAGTAGCGCGCTACCTCGTCAGGGCTCAGTCGACGCTGACCCCGGAAGGTACAGGTGACGCCGTATTCGGTCTCAATTCCGAAAATGCGGCGATCCATACGGCCACTGTATGAGTTTCGCGCCCGAAACGCAGAGCCTTAGGCGCTCAGCAGCAGGTCGGCTAGCTCATCGCCTTCCAACCGGTGGAACAGGCGCCTGGGTCGAGTTCTGTCCAATATGGCCACCTCGAGGTCATCCGCGCTCAATGACCGGTGCTCGTCCGTCCCGTGTTGTCCCAGTGCAGTGACCGCCTGGTGCAAGGACGTCCCCAGATCCTGGTTCGGTTGCCACACGGCGGACATCGCACCCTCGATCGCCTCAGCCGACCCCCCCATCGCGACGAATCCGCGTTCGTCTGCCACCGAGCCGTCGAAGGTGAGGCGGTACATCTGGTCTGCGGACTCATCCGCACCGACCTCCGCGACCACGATCTCGACCTCATACGGCTTTGCCGTCTCGGTGAAGATGGATCCGAGGGTTTGTGCATAGGCATTCGCCAGGGAACGACCAGTCACGTCGCTCCGGTCGTAGGAGTAACCCCGTAGGTCAGCCAGACGAATGCCGGCCACGCGCAGGTTTTCGAACTCGTTGTACTTGCCGACCGCCGCGAAACCGATTCGGTCATAGATTTCGCTGATCTTGTGCAAGGCCTTTGACGGGTTCTCGGCAACGAAAACGACGCCTTGCGTGCACTGAACGACGACGACGCTGCGTCCTCTGGCGATTCCCTTCCGTGCAAAGTCCGCCTTGTCCTTCATGATCTGCTCTGGCGCAACGTAGAACGGGACACTCATGATGGATCCCCCATCACGCTTGCGTGAGGTCCATCCGGACGACCGAGTCGCTCCGCCATCATCCGCTCCACATCCTGCGCCAGCCGGCTCTCGTCTATGTGCTGGACTCCCAACGCGGTGACGACGGAGACCATCGGGAAAATCCGTCGTGCAAGGTCGGGCCCACTGGTCGCACTGTCATCGTCTGCGGCGTCGTACAGGGCTTCCAACGCCACGCGGACCGCAGTATCGGTGTCGGCATCCGGGCGAAACAACTTCTTCAGCGATCCACGGGCGAAGGAAGATCCCGAACCGACGCCGTGAAAGTCGTGCTCCTCATACCGCCCACCCGTGACGTCGTACGAGAAGATTCGCCCGCGTTCCTGGATCGCATCGAATCCGGCCAAAAGCGGGACCACCGCAAGGCCCTGCATGGCCATACCCAGATTGGCGCGTAGCAGTGACGACAGGCGGTTGGCCTTGCCTTCGAGCGACAGCGGGGTGCCTTCGATCTTTTCGTAATGCTCGAGTTCGACCTGGAAAAGGTGTACGAGTTCGACAGCGAGACCAGCGGTGCCTGCAATACCGACAAGAGAGAAGGCGTCAGTTTCGAAGACCTTCTGTACATCACGCTGGGCGATGATGTTGCCCATCGTCGCTCGGCGATCGCCGGCCATGACAACTCCGTCGCGGCAGACGAGCGCAACGATCGTTGTTCCGTGGGGTGCGTCGAGACCGTTCGACACACCGGTAGCAGCAGACCCCGCCGTTCGGCCGACAGTCGACGCATTGCCCGAGGCGTTCAAGAACTCCGTGAAGGACGCGGTTCCAACCAAGCCGAACGCAGACGGGGAGTCGTGGCTCACTGCCCGCCCTTTTGCACAAACGACTTCACAAAGTCCTCGGCGTTGGATTCGAGCACACCATCGATCTCGTCGAGGATGGCATCGACGTCACCGTCCAGGGCGCTATCGGTTTCCTTCGCGGCCGGCGCCTGAGCCTCCTCGTCGTGTTGATCACGGCGATTCGCCTTGCGATATTCAGCATTCTCTTGACCTGGCATGGCACCAGGCTACCGGTCTAGTCCTCCGTTAGCGCATCGATCAAAGACGCAGCGTCCGGACTGGCGTCGAGGATGTGCGACACGTGAGCGTACGTGCCTCGCGTGGGCTCGAGTGTGGGGACGCGTAGGAGGGCTTCGCGCTGCGGTATGTCAAACACCACGGAGTCCCAGGAGGCTGCGGCAATGGACTCCGGATAGCGACGCACGCACTCGCCCCGAAAATATGCGCGTGTGTCCTGGGGCGGCTGCTGGCGGGCGCGATCAACCTCTTCGTCATCGAACATCCGGGTCAGGCGCCCCCGCTGCTCCAATCGAGCCGCGAGGCCCTTGTCACTGCGGATATCCGCGTACTGCAGATCGACCAGATGCAGTCGAGGATCATCCCAGGCAAGCCCATCACGCCGGACGTACCCTTCGAGCAGGCTCAACTTCGCCACCCAGTCGATCGTGCTGGCAACACTCATCCGATCGCTCTGCAGGCGGTCGAGGTGGTCGCCCCACATGGTCAAGACTTCTTTTGTCTGTTCGTCAAAATCCGCATCGGTGCGTGATTGGCAGTAATTCCACGCGTGTTCCAAAAAGGCCCGCTGCATATCGATAGCTGTCCACTGGCGGCCCCGCGACACAGCGATGACATGCGTCAGCGTGGTGTCGTGAGAAACCTGGTGCATCTCCCGAACCGGATCCACCGGCATGGCATCGAAGGTGTCCAGGTAGCCGTCCTCGATCATGGAGAGAACGATCGCCGTGGTTCCCATCTTGAGAAACGTCGCCGTGTCACTCATGTTGGCGTCCCCAACAATCACGTGCAGCCGTCGGTACTTCTCTGGATCGGCATGCGGCTCATCCCGAGTGTTGATGATCGGTCGCTTGAGCGTGGTCTCGAGGCCGACCTCCACTTCGAAGAAGTCCGCACGCTGACTCAATTGAAAAGCACTCGTTTGGCCCTCTTGACCGATGCCCAGTCGCCCGGCGCCGGTGAACACCTGTCGAGAAATGAAGAAGGGCGTCAAATGACGCACGATGTCGGCGAACGCAGTGGTCCTTCGCATCAGATAGTTCTCGTGGCAGCCGTAGGACGCGCCCTTGTTGTCGGTGTTGTTCTTATAGAGCAGGATCCGCTCGCCACCGGGCGCGGCGACAGCGGCCTCGGCGGCGGCGTTCATGACGTTGACACCGGCGCGATCCCACAACACCGCGTCGCGGGGATTGGAAACCTCAGGTGTCGAGTACTCCGGATGGGCATGATCCACGTATAGCCGAGCTCCGTTCGGCAAGATCACGTTCGCCAGGCCTAGGTCCTCGTCGGTCAACTGGGTGGCATCAGCCTCACTCCGTGACATGTCGAAACCACGCGCATCCCGCAGGGGCGATTCCTCGTCGTAGTCCCATCGTGCCTTCGACCTAGCGCCATGAGAAACCAGGTACGCGTAAGCATTGACAATCTGAGAGGACGTCACCATGGCGTTGAGCGTCGGGTGGCCGGGAACGCTGATGCCATACTCAGTTTCCAAGCCCATGATCCGATGGACGCTCACAGATGAACCTCCGGGTGATTCCTCGCCACTGCGTGTCGCGTGGCGCTACAGGTACTGACCGGTATTGGCAACGTTGTCGATAGAGCGTCCCGGACTTCCACCCTGCTTGCCTTGAATCAGGGTGCGGATGAAGACGATCCGCTCTCCCTTCTTACCGGAGATGCGCGCCCAGTCATCGGGGTTCGTTGTATTGGGCAGGTCTTCGTTTTCTCGGAACTCATCTACGCAGGCGTCCAGCAGGTGCTGCACGCGAATGCCCTTCTCACCAGTATCCAGGAACTCCTTGATGGCCGACTTTTTGGCACGCGACACGATGTTCTCCAGCATCGCACCGGAATTGAAGTCCTTGAAGTACAGAACCTCCTTATCGCCACCTTCGTAGGTCACTTCGAGAAAACGATTCTCGTCGGACTCCGCATACATTCTCTCGATGGCCCGATCAATCATTGACGAGCAGGCAAGGTCCGAATCCCCCGAATGCTCGGCGACGTCGTCGGCGTGTATCGGGAGGCCCGGGACCAGGTACTTGCTCAAGATCTCCCGCGCCGCTTCGGCATCCGGCCGTTCAATCTTGATCTTCACGTCAAGCCGACCCGGGCGCAGAATCGCAGGATCAATCATGTCCTCACGGTTCGATGCGCCGATGACAATGACGTTCTCGAGACTCTCGACGCCGTCGATCTCACTGAGTAACTGAGGCACGATGGTGTTTTCGACATCGCTGCTCACACCACTACCGCGTGTCCGGAACAGCGAATCCATCTCGTCAAAGAACACGATCACCGGCATACCCTCGGAAGCCTTATCGCGGGCTCGCTGGAAGACGAGTCGGATATGCCGCTCGGTCTCACCGACGTACTTGTTGAGTAGTTCCGGTCCCTTGATGTTGAGGAAGAAGCTCTTCGCCTCCCTGACGCCTGTCTTCTCGGCGACTTTCTTGGCCAGCGAGTTCGCGACCGCCTTGGCAATGAGCGTCTTGCCGCATCCTGGGGGGCCGTAGAGCAAGATTCCTTTCGGTGCCCTCAGTTCGTGCTCTTTGAAGAGATCAGCGTGCACGTAGGGCAGTTCAACAGCGTCCCGAATCGACTCGATCTGACTGAACAATCCGCCAATCTGGTCGTATCCGATGTCCGGAACCTCTTCGAGGACCAGTTCCTCGACCTCTGCGCGGGGCACCTGCTCGATCACGTAGCCGCTGCGGACGTCACACAACAGGGCGTCTCCGGCGCGAAGCCCAACTCCGGCCATCGAGCGCGCGAGACGAACGACTCTTTCCTCATCGGCGTTTGCCACTACGACGCACCGGTCATCTCCGAGCATCTCCTTGAAGGTGACGATCTCGCCGACGACCTCGTAGTCCCGTTTGCCGACGACGTTCATCGATTCGTTGAGCACGACCTCCTGGCCCGCAACCAACGCGTCAACGCCCACGCCCGGGCTTACGGCAACCCGCATTTTGCGTCCCGATGCCATGATGTCAACGGAGCCGTCCTCGTGTTTCTCCACGAACGTCGCATATCCACTTGGGGGCTCACCCAATCGGTCCACTTCCGTTTTGAGCGCCACGATCTGTTCGCGCGCCTCCCGCAGCGTTGTGATGAGGCGCTCGTTGTGATCCTTTTGGGCAGCGAGTTCGCCCCGCACCTCACCCAGGATTGTCTCGACGGCGAGCAAACGACTCTCGGGGCTGGGCTCGGTCATCGATACCTCCATCTGTCGGCTCCCTGCGGGATTGACTACCGACTCTAACCCGGTTCGCCCTCTTCTACCTGATCTGCACCCGGACCCTGGTAATCCTCTCCGTAGGCCCCCGGGGCAGGTCGCCGACGGCGCGGGGATGACTTCTCCCCCGGCGCCATATGCCGAGCGGCCACCAAAAACCCGGTGTGCCCCGACATCCGGTGATCGGGGCGGACCGCAAGTCCGTCGAGGTGCCACGTCCGAACAATGCTCTCCTCGGCTCGCGGCTCGGTCCATCGCTGTGACAGTCGCACCGTCTCGACCAGGCGGGACAACTGCGTGGTGGTGGCGACGTAGCTGACCAGAGAGCCTCCTGGCCGCAGCACTCGATCGGCAACATCCAGGCAATCCCACGGGGCGAGCATGTCCAAAATGACGGTGTCCTGGCTTCCCGTCGGGATGTCACCGTCTGTTACCTCGACAAGGTCCCGTTCCATCAGCGTCCATGATCGCGGAATACCGCCGAACCACCGGGTTACGTTCTCGCGTGCCACTTCTGCAAAATCCGAGCGTCGCTCGACACTGGTCACCGCGCCCGTGGCACCCGCAGCCTTGAGTAGGTAGCAGGTCAAAGCACCCGATCCAACTCCGGCTTCGAGTACGCGGGATCCGGAACCGATGTCGCCGAGCGCCACAATCCGGGCAGCGTCCTTTGGATAGATGACCGCTGCCTGGCGCGGCATGCCGAGCACGTAGTCGTCGAGTTGGGGGCGCTGCACGAGGTAGTCAATCCCGCGCGTCGATGTGGTGATCGATCCCTCGGCCAGCCCCATCAAGGAATCGTGCGGAATCTGCCCACGGTGGGTGTGCACGATGGCACCCGGGACCGTCGTAATGGTGACCTTGACCCCCCGAGTATCGGTCAACTGCACGAGCTCTCCCGCACCGATGGGCCCTCGCGCCCGCGTCGAGACATCCACCGGATCACGCGGAGCTGGTGGATGTGGGGGTCGTTTGCGCGGCACGTGAGGACAGTAGCGACCGCCCCCGGACTCTCTGCCGGATGCTCGACGTCTGATGACAGATCTTTTGTGCCAGCTCGCGAACTCAGCACGTCTGCGAGCCGCCTGGGCGAACCGTACGCTTGATCGCGTGTTCCCCACGTCGCTGTCCCCGTCCCGGGCTAATGATTTCATGGCGTGTCCCCTGCTGTATCGGCTTCGCGTCATCGACAAACTCCCGGAACAACCGTCGGCCGCCGCGTTACGCGGGACGCTCGTGCACGCAGCTTTGGAAGAGTTGTTCACTGTGCCGGCAGCGCAGAGAACAACCGACACGGCAAGCACGCTGATTGCGCAGCACTGGGATCGCATGTGCGTGGAGGCACCCGAGGATGCGCAGATCCTTGCCGACGGTCTCGCTCTGAATGAGCCGACCAAGGTTGCGAACGCGGTTTTCGCTCCGATCCAGCGCCTACTGGATGCGTATTTCACCCTCGAGGATCCTCGCCGCGTGGAGCCACACGCCCTCGAGATGGGCGTCTCCACAGAACTCCCGTCGGGTTTGGCGTTGCGTGGATACATCGATCGGGTCGACGTCTCCCCCACGGGGCTCGTGCGTCTGGTGGATTACAAGACGGGTCGCAGCCCTGGAGCAGGATTCGAGGCGAAGGCCTTGTTTCAGATGCGCTTCTACGCCCTGCTGTGGTGGCGGACAGCTGGCCAGGTCCCAGCGCGTCTTGACTTGTTGTATTTCGGCGACGGGCAGCGCATCAGTTACGAACCTGCTGAGGACGAGTTGGTCGCAACCGAACGCAAGATCATGGCGCTCAGCGACGCCATCTCTCGGGCAGCCACCCAGGGTTTCCCCGCCACTCCGTCGGCGTTGTGTGGATGGTGCTCGTTCCAGGACTCTTGTCCAGAATTTGGCGGGCAAACGCCACCCATGCCGGCCCTACCGGCGTAGCGCACGCTGATCACTGCCACACCACGCCGCTACAACGCGCCACTACAGGCGCCGATGCCGCCAAGCATCGAGCCACAACTCCTGTGGCTGCCTGTTCTCCAGCGTGTCCACGACTAGGGCGTTTGCGTCATCGATGCGCGCGCCTTGAGGAACCGCAACCACCACACACCCCGCGGTGAGCGCCGACTGCACGCCGATCGGTGAATCCTCCACGGCCAGGCAGTCCTGCGGGGATACGCCGATTGCGTGGGCTGCGGCTTCATAAGGCTCCGGATGCGGCTTACCAGCGGTCACGCTGTCCCCCGTCACTACGACGTCGAAGGGTGCTCCGCCGACGTCAGCGCGAATGCGCTCGAGGGACGCATCAACCAAGATCCGCCATGCAGCGGTAACCAGACCCGTGGGAATCTCTGATCGCCGGCAGGCACGGAGGAAATTCACCGCCCCGGGTTGCCAGCGTGGTGGCTGTGAGCGCATCCTCATCTCCACCGCCGACAACAGTTGTCGTCCGACCTCCTCGGCCCGAGCGGGGGCACCGATGCGATCGGCCATATAGCCCGAGACTCGCTCCAGCGGACCCCCGAGACAGTACGTGTGATCAGGTGTCGTCCACGAGCTTCCCCAAGAGGACATGACCTCGTTCTGTGCTTCCCACCAGACTGGCTCGCTATCGACCAACGTCCCATCGAGATCCACCAAGACCGCGGCCGGTGCGTTCGAGCGTTCCCTCATGATGTTGGCAGCCTAGAAGCCACGGTCCAGGGGTGGTACTTCGTGCCGATAGCGTTCGCAGGGTGCGAGTGACCTTGTCCGACGGCGCTGTGGCCGTCTACACAGACCATGACGACGGAACAACCTCGGGCCTACCGGTTGTTCTCCTGCACGGCTTGACCCAACAGCAGCAGTACTGGGGTCCCGTCCTCGCCCGGCTACCGGGCAGGCGCGTTATCGCCGTGGATCAGCGTGGCCACGGCGAGGCTTCCGGACCACAGGTCACCCCGCAATCCGACTTCAGCATTCCTCGTCTCGCTCAAGACGTCATCGAGGTTCTCGACCAGGCGGGTGTGTCACAAGCAGTCGTCGTGGGACATTCCTGGGGAGCGTCGGTTGCCCTACACACGGCAGCTGCGTTTCCAAACCGTGTGCGTGCGGCCCTACTGATTGACGGTGGCCTCTTCGGGCCTCGTCATCTCGTGGCGTCGGGCAGGTCGGCACAGGACGTTCGAGAGGCTCTTCGTCCTCCTGCTTTGGGTATCCCCGAGCCCGCTTTGTGGGAGGCCATCGCTGCCGGCGATCTCTCGGCGTATTGGAGCGAAGACATCCGACGGGCCTTGGCTCCGACGTTTCGGATCGACGAGTTGGGGCGCGCGTTCACTCGCCTTGGAATGGAACGGCATATGGCCGTGCTCGATGGCCTGTTCGACTACGACCCGGTCCCCGACATCACGGCGACGACTCGACCCACGTGGGTAGTCCTCTGTGAACCGGGTGCTCCTGACCCGTCGGACGGCTCGAGTTCAACAGATGCAGCGGGATCTGTGGCCGACGCCTGGCTGGACGCCCGTCGCGAAGCGATCGAACTGCTCGGACCTGCGTTCTATCTTCAACGTTGGAGCGGGGCCGACCACGATGTTCCGCTGCAATGGCCGGCGCTCGTGGCGGGGCTCGTGGAGACTGTGCTGGAGCACCCGGGCAACCGCGGGGAGACGGAATGATCGAGTTCGAAGGGATACCTGCCCTGAGCGACCCCGTCATGATCGCCGCCTTCGAAGGATGGAACGACGCAGGTGAATCAGCCAGCGCAACCATCACCCACCTGCGGGATGTATGGGGTGCGGAATTCGTCACCGAGTTCGATTCCGAGGACTATTACGACTATCAAGTGAATCGACCGCACATCAGCGTGGACTCTGCGGGTGTTCGTCAACTTGATTGGCCGACCACCCGCATTTATTTGGCTCGCGTTCCCCTGTTTCCACGCGATGTAGTGCTGATCCAAGGGATCGAACCGAATATGCGATGGCAGCAATTCACCAGGGAGATTCTGGGCCTGGCGGCAGAGTTGGACATCTCTATGGTCGTCACTCTTGGCGCACTGTTGTCGGACAGCCCGCACACGCGACCTGTTCCGGTCACCGGGTCGACCTCCGACCCAAGCTTGATCGAAACGTACGGGCTCGATGCCAGCAATTACGAGGGCCCCACGGGCATCGTCGGGGTGTTGCACGAGGCGTGTCAGCGATTCGAGGTGCCCTCGATTTCTCTATGGGCAGCCGTACCGCATTACGTCGGTCAGCCGCCATGTCCCAAAGCGACGCTCGCCCTCGTACGCAAGATCGAGGACGTGTTGGACATCCCTGTGCCGCTCGGTGACTTGGTGGAAGAGACGAGGGCCTGGGAGGTCGGTGTCGACGAGCTCGCCGAAGACGATGACGAAGTCGCCGATTACGTCCGGCAATTGGAGCAAGCCCGGGATACGACCGACCTTCCCGAGGCCAGTGGAGAGGCGATTGCTCGAGAATTCGAGAGGTATCTCAAGCGCCGCAACGCGGACTAATATCGCGCTTTCGAGGGGTGGCCGCGGGCAGTTCTAGGACGAACCCTCATCACGGCGCGCCAGGTAAGCGGCCAGGGACTCCTGGGTGGCCGGATCGAGTTCCGAATCCTCCACTTGACGTCGGTGAATGTCGTCCACAATCCCGCTGGCCACTTTCTTACCTAGTTCCACGCCCCACTGATCGAAGGGATTGATCTGCCATACGGATGCCTGCACAAAAACGCTGTGCTCGTAGGCGGCCAGGAGCGCCCCGAGCGCAAAAGGTGTGAGGACATCCATCATGATCACGCTCACCGGCCTATTTCCCGGCATTACCTTGTGCGGAACCAACTCCTCGCTGACACCTGTCGCGGCAACTTCCCCACGTGTCAGGCCAACGGACAGGACAGATGCCTGCGCTAGTGCGTGAGCGATGAGTACGTCGTGCTGATCGACGACCCCGGCCCCCGACGCTTGATCCGACGCCGTTGGTCGCGCCGAAATGATGATGTCGCTGCACAAGTCCTCGGTGCCCTGATGCAGCAGCTGGAAGAACGAATGCTGGCTGTTGGTGCCCGGTTCCCCCCAGTAAACGGCGCCGGTGTCATACGTGACTGGTGTTCCATCGACTCTGACCGACTTGCCATTGCTTTCCATGGTTAATTGCTGCAGATACGCCGGCAGTCGGGCCAGATCACGGCTATAGGGAAGGACCGCTGATGTCGACATTTGCAGAAAATTCCGGTTCCACACGGCACATAGACCCATCAGCACCGGAGCGTTGTCGGCCAGGGGCGTCTCGCGAAAATGAATATCCATGGCTCGGGCACCGTCGAGCAGTTCTCGAAAACACGCAGGGCCTACCGCGAGCATGGTCGACAGGCCTACCGCAGACGTCAGCGAGTACCGACCACCCACCCAGTTCCAGAACCCGAAGACGTTCTGCGGTTCGATCCCGAACTCGTGGACGTGCGCCTCGGCCGTGCTCACCGCGGCGAAATGCGCGCCGATCGCGCCGTCCCCCAGTTGGTCGACAATCCAGGCGCGAGCTCGCTGGGCGTTGATCATCGTCTCTGCCGTGGTGAACGTCTTCGACGCGACTATGAACAGGGTCTGCTCGGGTTGGACTTGACTGAGCACATCGATGATGTCTGCGGGATCGACATTGGAGACGAAATGACAGGTGATGTTCGGGTCGCGGTAGGCGCGCAGTGCCTGATACGCCATCGCCGGACCCAGGTCAGAGCCACCAATGCCGATGTTGACAACGTCCGTGATTCGCTCGCCGGTGGCTCCCCGATGGGCGCCTGATCGCACGTCCTCGGCGAATGTTTCCATGCGTTCCAGCACGCCGTGCACGTCTTCTGCGACGTCGTTCCCGTCAACCGCGTACTGATCCTCCCGTCGGCCGCGCAGAGCAACGTGCAGCGCGGCCCTACCCTCGGTGCCATTCACCCTGTTACCGGCGAACATTGCATCTATCGATTGCCGGACACCGGTCTCCTCGGCAAGCTGGATCAAAGAATCGATAACGGCAGCATCTAGACGCTGCCGGCTGAAGTCGAAGGACATCGCCGCCGCGTTGATTCTTAGAAATTCCCGATCACCACGCAGGAGTGAACGAATCGACTTCTGACGCATTCGATCCGCCTCGGTCTGTAGCACCGACCATGACGGGCAATCGGTTGGATCGACCGTTACCGGCTCAGTCATGTCGCACTCCCCTGCCAGTCGTATGCCTCATCACGTAAGCCGAATGCCCAGCAGGGTGTCGACAAGGGTGGCCATCTCGCCGGGGCTCGTGGGCTCCTGCCCACCCCGCGTGAGGGCGGTTTGGACCCAGGAGTCGACCGCATCAAGGGCCGACGGCGTGCGCAAGTCGTCCGCAAGAACCTCCCGTACTCGATCGATCAGGGGATCGACAGGCGGCCCGAAAGGCAACTGGCTCGCTGCCGTCCAGCGTTGTAGCCGTTCGGCTGCGCCTTCGAGTCCGTGCGGCGTCCAGGTCCAATCCGTTCGATAGTGGTGGGCCAGTAGGGAAAGTCGTATCGCCATGGGATCGATCCCATCGCGAATCAACTGCGAGACGAAGACCAGATTGCCCCGAGACTTGCTCATCTTGTGCCCCTGCCAGGCGACCATGCCCGAATGCACGTAGTGCCGAGCGAACGGACACTCGCCGGTGAGCCTGTGTGCTTCGGACGCACCCATTTCGTGATGGGGGAATACCAGATCCGAGCCCCCACCCTGGATATCGATGGTGGGACCGAGATAGTCGAGAGCGATGGCAACACATTCGATGTGCCATCCAGGTCGGCCGTGGCCCAGTGGCGTATTCCAGGCAGGTTCTTCGGGACGTGCGTTTTGCCACACGAGGCAATCCAACGGGTGCTCCTTGCCGGGCCGGCTGGGGTCTCCCCCGCGTTCGGCGAAGACGGACACCATGTCGTCTTCCCTTAACCCTGCAATTGAGCCGAAGTGTTCGTCATTCCTGACTCGGAAGTACAGATCGTCATCGACGGCGTACACGTCTCCCGACTCCTGCAATTGCATCACCTTGCTAGCAACCGACGGGATCGACTCCACCGCACCGATGAAGTGGTCGGGGGGCAGGACATTGAGACCGGCCATGTCTTCGCGGAACAGTGCTGTCTCGCGATCGGCAATTGCCCTCCAGTTGTCACCGGTGGCTACCGCTCGCTCCAGAAGAGGGTCATCGATGTCAGTCACGTTTTGGACGTAACGGACCTGATGTCCTGCGTCTCGCCAGGCGCGATTGATCATGTCGAAAGCGACGTAGGTGTTCGCATGCCCGATGTGTGTGGCGTCGTACGGAGTAATCCCGCACACGTACATAGTTGCGGTTGGTGCTGGCGCCGTCGGACGGACGACCCCCGTCGAGGTATCGAACAGCGCGAGTGATTTTCCCTTCCCGCGCAGAGCGCGCGGCATGGGCGCCGACCATGACTCCACGTGGCGATTCTAGCGAGGCGTGCGTGCCGCGACGGTGCGCGCTCAGAAGACGGGCCACGGAATCGCCGGCCACTCGTCATTCGGGAACGGGTAGCGACCAGTTTCGATCAATGCCCGCACACGAGACCTCAGTGCCGCCAGCTCGAGTGCGTTCACGAATGCGGCGAGTTCGACAACCGAGGCCGCAGCCTCCGCGTTTGGACTGGCGCCCTCCAAGATCGCAGCCAGCTGGTCCAGCCTGGTCAGGTCGGCGTCGTGGATCAGCTCCCCCGCCCATCCCCACAGAACCGTCCGCAGTTTCGGTTCGCTCGCCAGGGACACGCCGTGATCGATAGCCCACACGCCTCCCGCGTCATCGGTGATGACATGTCCACCTTTGCGATCCCCGTTGTTGATGACAGCATCGAGTAGTGCCATGTGTCGTAAACGTTCATCCTCCGCGTGCACCAAGGCAACCGGCCGCCCGGACCCATCTTCGGCGTTCAGGACGTGGTGCCAGCCCGGCGGGATGCGATCGGTCGGCACGACGTCGACGAGGCGCTGCGTGGGATCCTCGGTTACCCACAGTTGACACATTCCCGGACCCGCTGGTCCATCCTCGCGCCAGATGGTCGGCGGGACCAAGTCATACCCCAGCATGCGGTCCAGAAGGTGTGCGGCGACCTCTCTGCCACTCAAGGTGCCGTCGGGGAAGTCCCAAAGCGGCCGTTCCCCCTGCTGCGGTTTGTACACGCACTTCAGGGAGTCGCCGAGACTGCACCTCCACGTTGTGTTGCTTGCGGAGACGAGTTGCCCATCCACTTCAAGGTCATCGTGTGCAAGACGTTCACGAATTTCGCGTGCCCAGGCGTCGTCAATAGTCTCGCCGGGAATGCCGGTGCTCACGATCGCCGTTTATATCCGTTGGCTCTCGGACACATGTGTCCCTGCGGATTAAGAGGCTGCTGACAGAAGGGGCACGCTGGACGACCACTCGACACGATGACCCGGGTCCGCTCGGCAAACGCTCGCGCATACGGAGCAGACATCCATACGCGAACGGTGTCTGGGCCCTCGGAATCATCGTCGGCCAACTCCGGTGGCTCGAAGCCTTCGACGTCCGAGACGGCATGGGCTTCGATGATGACGAGATTGTTTGCCTCGTCCCACCCCAGGGCCATCGCACCAACACGAAACTCTTCTTCAAGCGGCAGATCCAACGGCGCGTTATCCGACAGCTCCACCGGGGCCTTCTCGGGAACGACGTCTTCGGGCGCGCGTGAACCTCTGACCTCGTCGAGCAGTTGATCTATCCGGTCCGACAACGCGTCCGCCTGTTGCTTCTCGAAGGCCACGGAGACGATCTCGTCCCCGGATTTCGCCTGCAGGTAGAAAGTCCGCTCCCCCGGCATTCCCACCGTGCCGACCACGAAACGCTCGGGCAGCCGGAATTCCCATATTCGCCTAGCCACGACCGGCTCCCCCACCGACCGGCGCGTCGGTCGAGACTTCTGCGTCTTTGCTCGCCAGAAACCCCACGTCGGATCCGGTGTCATTGATCCGCACAACGAAGGGGCGCGCCTCCGTGTATCGCACGATCGACACCGAGCACGGATCGACGCTTAACCGCTGGAAGGCATCGAGGTGCATACCGAGCGCATCCGCGAGCACCGCCTTGATGACGTCACCGTGGCTGATGACCGCCAGGACGTCGGCGTCACTCGACTGCTGATTCCATTCGCGGATCGCCGCCACCGCGCGCATGCCCATGGCCATGAGGGATTCCCCGTCGGGAAAGGTGACTGCGCTTGGGTGACTTTGCACTTGCTTCCACAATGATTCCTTAGCCAGCGTTGCCAGCGATTGTCCGGTCCACGTCCCGTAGTCGCACTCGATAAACCGCTCGTCGACGACCACCTCGCTGGCGTTCTGTCCTTGCTGCGCGTGGATATGTGCAGCCGTCTCGCGGGTGCGCTCGAGAGGGGATGTCACGATGGTGGCGAAGGGCACCGTGGAGAGCCGAGTGGCCAAGGTCGTCGCCTGGCTCTGGCCTACCTCGTCCAGGGTGACGCCCGGGCTCCTGCCGGCGAGGATCCCTTGCTCATTGGCTGAGGTTCGACCATGGCGAACTAAGACGATGGTGGGCACAACATCAGCCTATGAGGCATTCACTTGTTCGGCACGCACACATCCAGTGGCCCATGTGACACCTAGATCGCGCTGATTGTTCCCGTCGCCAGCAGCGCCAGCAGAACGCCGCCCAACACGACCCGGTAGATGACGAATGGGAGGAAGGAGCGCGTAGAGACCCAACGGATCAGCCACGCGATGACGAGATATCCGATGCTCAACGCGATGATCGTGGCAAGGAGGGTCTGACCCCATTGCACGTTGACATCAGAGCCGATCTTCGTCGCCTCGTACAGACCAGATGCGAGGACCGCGGGAATAGCTAGCAAGAACGCATAGCGCGTCGCAGCAGATCGTGAATACCCCATGGCCAGGCCCACCGAGATCGTGGCACCCGAGCGTGACACCCCCGGGATCAGCGCCAGGGCCTGACCGAACCCGAACAGCAATCCGTCCTTGGCATTGAGGGCCTCGAGTGCCTTGGTTTTGGCGCCCCAGCGGTCGACGAGACCGAGCACGATGCCGAAGACGATCAATACCGTTGCCACGAGCCACAGGTTGCGGGCGGCAGTCTCGATAACGGGCGCGAAAGTGAATCCGAGGATGGCTATCGGCAGCGTTCCGATAATCACGTACCAGCCCATCCGTGCATCGATACTCCCCCGCACCTCGGGCCGCCGAAGGCTCACGAACCACGTCGACAGAATGCGCGCCAGGTCTCGACGGAAATAGATCAACACCGCGATCTCAGTGCCGATTTGGGTGACGGCGGTGAAGGCGGCTCCCGGATCGCCCCAGCCGAACAGCCGGGAGACGATGAGAACGTGGGCGGAGGACGATATCGGCAGAAACTCTGTGAGCCCCTGAACGATCCCAAGGATGACTGCTTCGAGCCACCCCATGGGCTCTTCCATCAATCAGCCAGCCCCGACGCTTCTAACGCCTTCGACATCATCCGTAGCGTACCGACGCGCTCATCAATGGTTCCCGCGAAGGAGCCGATGCTGAGCGTTGTCACACCCGCCTCGGCGTATGCGTGAAGTCGTTCACCGATTCGTTCGGGCGGTCCCAACAGAGATGTCTTATCCAAGAATTCGAACGGCACCGCCGCGGCCGCACCGGCGTAATCCTTGTTCATGTATCTGTCCTGGACGTCGATCGCCGCTTGTTCGTATCCCATGCGGCTCATTAACTGGTTGTAGAAGTTCTTGTCTCGCGAGCCCATGCCACCGACGTACAGCGCCGCGTACGGGCGCACCAACTCCGCGCACGCTTCGACATCTGTTCCTGGAACAACGGGCACGGTGGGGACGACATCGAAGCCATCCATCGTCTTGTCGACCTTCGCTCGACCGGCCAGGATCGGCTCCATGAGCCCGGCCGCGTCCTCGGGGCTGAAAAAGATCGCGAGCCATCCGTCGGCGATTTCGCCGCACAGCTCGAGATTCTTTGGCCCGATCGCCGCCAGGTAGATCGGCAAGGATTCACGAACGGGATGAACGGTCAGCGTGAGTGACTTTCCCGGACCGTCGGGCAACGGCAACTGCCAGAACTCGCCGTCGTAGGAAACTCGCTCACGACGTAGGGCCATGCGCACGATGTCGACGTACTCTCGTGTCCGCGCGAGAGGCTTGTCGAATCGCACTCCGTGCCAACCCTCGGACACCTGCGGCCCGGACACACCGAGGCCGAGACGAAACCGTCCCCCGGACAGCGTGTCCAAGGTGGCGGCAGTCATCGCGCAGTTTGCCGGTGTTCGACCCGGAATCTGGAAGATGGCCGATCCGACGTCGATAGTCGTCGTTTGTGCGGCGATCCAACTGAGCACGGTGGCGGCATCGGATCCGTAAGCCTCGGCTGCCCAGGCCACTGCGTAGCCCAGACGGTCGGCTTCGCGAGCCACTTCAAGATTGTCTGCGTCGTTACCGGCACCCCAGTAACCCAGATTCACTCCCAATTTCATAGCGCCACCCTAGGGCCAAAACATGCTTTTGCGGCCCCTTGACCAATAGCGTGCGGCTATGCAGCAACGACCGCTCGGCAGATCCGGGCTCTGGGTGGGACGCATCGGCCTCGGCACCATGACGTGGGGCCGCCAAACGGACGAGTTTGAAGCGCGCGATCAGTTGGCTGCCTTCCTGGATGTTGGCGGCACGTTGATCGACACCGCCGACAGTTACGCCAAGGGCGTCAGCGAAGAAATGCTCGGCGTGCTCATCCAGGAATTCGAATGCCGGGCCGACATCGTGCTCGCCACCAAAGCTGTGCAACGTCCCGACACCGAACGACGCCTGGATGCAAGCAGAGGTCACCTGGTGAGCGCCCTGGATGCGTCCTTGAAGCGTTTGGACGTCGACCACGTTGATCTGTGGCAACTGCATCGCTGGGACTCCTGGACACCGATCGAAGAGACACTGTCCGCCGTCGATCACGCACTGCAATCGGGAAAGGCCCGCTACGTCGGAATCTCCAACTACAGCGGGTGGCAAACAGCTCGTGCATGCACGCTGCAGGACTCACGCGGCGTAGCGCCATTTGTCACTACGCAGATGGAGTATTCCTTGCTCGAGCGGGGAATCGAGCGAGAGATCGTCCCCGCGGCCCCGTCGCTGGGGATCGGCATTTTGCCGTGGTCTCCGCTCGGCCGAGGTGTTTTGACAGGCAAGTACCGGCACTCCATCCCGATCGATTCTCGCGGCGGGAATCCAGAAACCAGCGGGTTCGTGAACGCCTACAACAACGATCGCTCCCATCGCATCGTGGACGCGGTCTGTACTGCCGCCGAAGGCCTCGATGCTGCACCTGGTGAGGTTGCGCTCGCATGGCTGCGCGATCGCCCCGGCGTTGTCGCCCCCATTGTGGGTGCGCGCACCACGCAACAGTTGATCTCCGCCCTCGGCAGTGAGGAACTCGAATTGCCGAGTGAGATTGTCACCGCCCTCGATGACATTTCCGAGCCGGATGCGGGGTATCCCGAGGGTGGTTGGGCGCAACGCCGGTAAACGCGCGCTCCTCGGCGTAGGCTCGCAGCGTGTCTCAGCGCCACAGCACCTGGGAGTTCCGCGAGGTGAGCGTCTCGCGCGATACCCCGCGGGAGGAGGCGCGGCAGATTCTCACGTCCACCGCAGAAACCGGCCGATGGGAGCTAGACCGGACACGGATATTTCGGGACGGCAGACGTCACTACCGTCTGCGCCGCCGCATCTACCGGGTCATGCGCACCGCGTGACGGAGGTCAGCAGGACATCAAGAATCGGTACAAGGTGCGCACGCCGAACGTGAGTCCATCGATCGGCACGCGCTCGTCAACACCGTGAAATAGCCGCCAGTAGTCAAGGTTCTCGGGCATTCGCAGCGGAGAGAAGCCGTAGCAATCAATGCCGAGGCTGGACAGAGCCTTCGCGTCGGTCCCCCCACTGATCATGTACGGAACAGCGCGCGCAGCCGGATCCTCCTGACGAAGAACGCTAGCCATGAGTTCGAACGTGGTGGTCTCGAATGAGGTCTCAACTGCGACGTCGTCATTCAGGCTCTCGATGTCGATGTGCTCGCCCACCAGTGACCGGATGGTCTCGTCGAACTCAGCTTCATATCCGGGCAGGAATCGCCCGTCTACCTGCGCCACCGCTTCGGTCGGGATCACGTTGACCTTGTAGCCCGCTTCGAGCATCGAGGGGTTCGCGGTGTTTTGCAGGGTTGCGCCAACCAACATGCCCAGTGTCCCGAGCTTGGCCAAGATCGCCTCCGTGTCGTCCTCTTGGAGTTCCAGCCCGTAGGCCTGTGACAGGTCCGCGAGGAATCGATCCACCGTCTTGGTTCGACGTATTGGCCATCGGTGGCGTCCAATACGTACGATCGCTTGCGCAAGTTCGGTCACCGCGTTGTCGGTGTGGATCATCGAGCCGTGTCCGGCGCGCATGGATGCCCTGAGCCGCAGCCACTTGATCCCCTTCTCCGCCGTTTGTATCGGGTACAGCCGCAGGTCATCAGTAATGGAAAGCGAGAAACCACCGACCTCACCGATGGCCTCAGACGCTCCGGCGAAGAGGTCGGGTCGATTGTCGACGAACCACCGGGATCCGTGCACCATGCCGGCTTCCTCGTCGGGGAAGAACACCACGATGACGTCACGTCGAGGCCTCTCCCCGGTCCGCCCCCAGTGGCGCACAACGGCCATGATCATCGCGTCCATGTTTTTCATGTCAACGGCGCCTCGGCCCCAAATGAAGCCGTCGTCGACTTCCGCCGCGAAGGGTGGGCGCGTCCAGTCACTAGCTACCGCCGGGACGACATCCAAGTGTCCGTGCACCACCAAGGCTGGGGCGCTGGAATCGACGCCTGGTATTCGTAAGGCAACTCCCCGGCGTCGATCATTGCTGGTGACGATGACTTCCGGATCCCACCCCGTTTCGCGAAGTCGCTCTGCGCAGTACTCCGCGGCCTCCGCCTCGCCCACTGTCCGAGGATCTGGACCCCAATTGCTCGTATCGATGCGAATCAGATCGCGCGTAATGGCGACCGCATCGCCTTCCATTTCAGATGAGAAAGAATCACTTGGCGCCGTGGACACGCTTCCATCCTGCCGCGTCGACGGTCGCGGGCGCAGGGATATGCTGTCGGTCGCTTCATTCCTTCGTCCGGGTGGCGGAATTGGCAGACGCGCTAGCTTGAGGTGCTAGTGCCCTTTACGGGGCATGGGGGTTCAAGTCCCCCCTCGGACACAACAGTGGGGCCTGGGGTTCATCCCCAGGTCCCGATCTGTCCACCCACGGTTGTGCCACGCGGCTCACGCAGGTTGTCTTCTAGCGAATAGCCGGCGCCAAAACCCGGCCGATCACGGTGAGTTTTCCTGCCTCGTAGCGCACCACGATGCCCTCACCCGATGTCGGTGCGATACCGGTCAGATCCACGATGTTCGCCTGGTGGCTCGAGACGATCACCACTCCCGAGCGGTCTGATTGACGGGCGATTGTCCTCATCGCCAAGGACTCTCGGCGTTGGGTCACTGCCGACGGCGCCGTGAACGTTGACCCGAAGCGCATCATGGTGCGAACCGGACCGAGTTCCAACAATTCGGCCGTTTCCCGTGACCGACACCACGGGCTACTGAATACCCGACGGACCTTGACCTTATTCCGACGGAGTGCGTCACCCATGTCACGAGCCTGGCGGCGTCCCGCATCGGACAAGTTTCGTTGAGTCGAACAGTCGTCAACATCGAAATCTGACGGATCTCCGCCTCCTGGAGCCAAGGCATGGCGATACAAGATCACCATTCCCCTGCCTTCGCGGAGGTCTTCCCACACGCCTTGGCTTGCCGTGGCTGGTGGAGCGGAGATACACACGGCCAGAACCGCCACGAGCAAGGCAATGAGCCCTGGCAACCCGCGGGCCCTCGACGCGCGTGTCTCAGGTGAACTTCGACGCACCATGATTCATACCTAACACCCGTGGACGGCAACCGCAATCAGCGCACCCGTCTCCTACGCTCGGTGTGTGCGAACACGCCTGGCGCCAACCCCCAGCGGTTTCGTTCATGAGGGAAACCTCGTCAACTTTCTTGTCATTTCGCACGTGGCTCAGACATGCGATGCCGATGTCGCCTTGAGGCTCGACGACATCGATCACCTGCGTGTTCAGGACGAATACGTAGACGACATCTTCCGGGTATTGACGTGGTTGGAAATTCCGTGGACCGACGGACCCCGATCCACCGCCGACTTGGCGCAGTGGACCCAGCACCAACGCCTCGACCGGTATCAACGGGCCCGGGAGGAGTTATGGATGACAGGCCTGGCGTATCACTGCACGTGCTCGCGAACGCACTGGAACGCCTTCACCGGGGACTCGTGTCCGGGGAAATGTCGTCATGGCAAGCTTGCCTTCCACGCGGGCCACACCGCAACCCGACTCCATCTCGACGGAGTTCCCGATCCAATCATTTGGCGTCGCGACGATCTCCCTGCCTACCACCTGACATCAACTGTCGATGATTGCGATGGCCGCATAGATCTCGTTGTGCGGGGGGAAGATCTCACTTCCTCCACCGACGTTCAACGCCGCATCTCGCGGGCCTTGCCAGGCAACACGTTCCACCAGGCGCTCGTGCTGCATCATCCACTCGTCACCATCGAGGGCCGGAAACTGTCCAAGAGTGCAGGCGCGCAGTCGTCGCCGCTGACGCTGTCTGACGAACTCCGTGCGACGGTGTCGAACGTAGCTGCAACGTACTCGGCGTCTGCCGAGGCTAATCTGCTTCGAAATCTCGAATGTTGAAGTACCAGACGTAGTAGCTCGCAAGCGCTGGGCCGCCAACAACCAGCAGGTAGGGGACCACACCCCCCATACCTCTGCCTATGTAGTCAAATGCCTGCCAGACGAGTGCGCCCGCAACGATGATGAAAATCGCGCTGAGGAACAGGCTTTGAGGGCGCCGCGCGCTCCACGGGCGCGATGACAAGGGGGCTTCTTCTTCGGTTTCCACAGCATGACTATGTCACCTGGCGACGATGCTGGCAGGACAAACAACCGGAATTCTGATCGCGCGTGCCGCCATTCGACCGCAGCAGAGGAAAACCCCCACCGACAAGATGTGGTTGGCTGACCACATGAGCAACGCGGGCGCCGGTGCTAACACGATTCTCATCACTCGCGATGCCGAGAATGCATCCGTGGCGATCGTCACCCTGAACCGCCCTGATCGCCTCAATGCGTTGACCCCGCAGATGGGCCCGCTCTATGCAGCAACGCTGCAAGAGCTCGACGCGGACCCCACCGTGAGGGCCATCGTCGTCACGGGAGCTGGCCGCGGATTCTGCTCGGGCGCCGACCTCAGTTCACTCGCGGGCAGTACCGAAGATCTTCTGGCCTACGTGCGAGGTCAAACAGTCCAGACGCTCCCCCTCGTGGCGCTGACACTCGCGACACCTGTGGCCACCGCCGTCAACGGACCGTGTGCCGGGATCGGTTTTGTATTGGCCATGAGCGCGGACGCTCGCTTCGTGGCTTCGGATGCCACGCTGACTACGACGTTTGCGCGTCTTGGACTCGTCGCCGAATACGGCATCGCGTGGCTCCTTCCACGGCTCGTCGGCCTACCGGTAGCCACGGATCTGCTGCTGACGGGACGAACCGTCACCGGCGACGAGGCGGCCCGCCTCGGACTGGCCAGCGGCACCGACGATCCTGTCGCCTCGGCCCTGACCTGGGCTCGCGAGATCACCACGCACAGCTCGCCGCGGTCCACCGCCATGATGAAGCGCCAGTTGTTGCAGGCTGACGGCCTCACCCTGTCCGACGCCGTCACGAAGGCTCTGGACGCGATGGCGGAAGCATTTACTTGGCCGGACCTGGCGGAGGCACTCGAGGCTCGCGCCGGCAAGCGGGATCCGCAGTTTCCCGACCCGCCGGGACGCGACTAAGGCAACTGTCCGGAGTGGGCGAGCGCCATCCGAATCAGACGGCCTTGGCCGCCGCTCATCTCCTGCTGGAAGGCGGGGCTGGTGGCCTCACCGGGGGTCATCCAGACCAAGTCGAGAGCGTCTTGACTGGGGGCGCAGTCGCCGTCGATCGGAACGACATAAGCCAACGACACGGCGTGCTGGCGCGGGTCATGAAAACCCGTGACGGTCTCGTCGGGGAAGTACTCGACGATGGTGAATGGCTGAGGAGTTGTGGGTACCTGCGGTAGGGCCATAGGTCCGAGGTCCTTCTCCAAGTGCCGCAGAAGGGCGTCGCGCACCCGCTCCCCGTACAGGACGCGACCGGACACCACCGCGCGACTTATCGAGCCGTCGGGTAGGCCACGCAATAGCAAACCGACCGTCGTGACCTGCCCGCGCTCGTCCGTGCGCACGGGAACAGCGTCGACGTAGACCATCGGAACCCGTTCCCGGGCCGACTCCAGATCCGATTCCGATAGCCAGGCCGCACGGGTATCCAGCATGTCGCTCATGTCTATCCCTTCACCAGCGATTCGGCCGCGCGGGTGCCATGCTGAGATGTGTGATCGCGCGTGGTTCGACTCTGGACGGGACCGTACCGGAGTCGGCGCCGACGTTTGCTCAACGAGTCGGGGGCCGCTGGGTCATCTCGTGGCAGGCATACACGCTCGGGGCGACGTTCAACACCGTGCTGCTCGGTCTGACAGGTGGTTCTGTGGGCGCGGAATCGGTGTCACTGAGCGACTTTCCGCGGTGGTGTGCCCTCGGTGCACTCGCATCGGCGGCGGTAGGAATCTATGCGCTTGACGCCAACGCGACCGTTTTTCGCCACAAGCGCCGAACCCCCGCCGCTCTGCCCATCAGCGTCGCCTTCCACGCAAGCGTGGGTCTGCTTTTCGCCGCCGTTGTGGTCGGTTGCGCGGGGATCTTCCGCCTGGAGCCGCCGTCCCCGGCGTGGACCTTCCTGCTGGCGACGTCCGGCATCGCCTTGTGGTGGGGCCTGACGATGGCGTCCCTCTTCGAAGGACGTGAACGGTTCCGGCTGCGGCGTCAGGCACTCCTCGAGCGCGCAGTGGAAGGAGAGTTCGCGGCCCTCATCGCAGCCGACGCCTCAACGGAATTCGAGGATCGCGTGCGAGCCGAGGTATCCGCAGTGCTCAGCGATACGCACACCGAATTGATGAAACAGCTTCCATCCTCTGAGAATGACGCGGCACCACACACGACAACCGACAGGGCACCCGACAGCGAGGCGTCAACAACGTCCTGGGGCTCGGTTGCTGACTCCCTTCGTGAGACCGCGCGTGACTCGGTACGGCCACTCAGTCATCGACTGTGGATTTCGACAGAGGAGCAGTACCCGGCACCGCGGGTTTTCGATGTGCTCGTGCGAACGGTGCGCCACCCTCAGCCTGCACCTCTCGCGTCGTTCTTCATCGTGCTGCTCGGGTATTTGCGAGCATCGTTCGAGGCGTTCGGCCCGTTGCTAGGCGTGGGTGCAGCGGTGCTGCTTGCAACAAGCGTCGCTGTTGTCCTTTACGGGATCCGGTGGATACCCGCAGCAGCAGCCACACCGACATTTTGGCTCGTGTTCGTTCTGTGCGAGGTCGCCGGTCTTGCATTCTTGTCGCTGGCCCCCACCATGATCGGCAGCGCAGAGACGGGCGGATCAATTCTTGCGATGGGCTTGTCCGTACTCGCGCCCACCGCCGTTGCGAGCTTGAAGGCGACCCGCCGGGAGTCACTGCGCGCCCTGGAGGACTCGTCGCAAGCCAACCTGGCACAGCGCCTGGCTCGGGAACGATCGCTGGCCGTTTTCGCGCGGGCGAACGCCGAGCACCTGCACGGCGCTGTACAAACGACGCTCACCGCCTGCGCCGCAGCCATCGACCAAGCGGCTGCGTCCGGCAATGCAGCCGATTTCGCCCTCGCGGTCGAGCGCGCGATCTCCATCCTCAACACCGACACGTACCGCAACACGACCGAAACCGCGCACTCCACTTCCCGGGAAGATCTGACCTCAGCGCTACAGCATGTTCGCGACCAATGGTTCGGGCTGGTAGAGATTTCCGTCACCGTGACGCAGAATTCGGATGACCCACCCGACTCGGAGGCCGCATCACGCGTCCGACGGATCGTGGAGGAATGTGTCGCCAATGCAGTACGACACGGCGGTGCGGGTCACATCGACGTCGCGGTGGCCGTCTTCGAGATAGACCTCAGCGTGGTCGTGACCGACGATGGTCAGGGGCTCAGGCCGACCGCTTCCTCCGAGGGACTCGGGACTCACCTGATGCGCGCCCACGCATCCGGTGGCTTCACCCGAGAGTCGTCGGCATCGGGAGGCTGCATCGTTCACGCTCGCGTCCTGCTCACGTGAGCCTGGCGGCCCCCGTTTCGAGGTCGAGACGCCTCCGGCAGCACCTCAGATCACGCAATTCCGGGGTGCTAGCCCCCCAAAAAATGAAGCGTGACCACTCGTGGGTGCACACACTCATCACAATGGAGGGACTTAGCGAGCGTGAGGAGAGCGGTTCATGTCGGCAATCGTGGTGGACGATGACGATTTCACTCGAGTGTTGCTCACCCGGACGCTGGAATCCGCCGGGCACACGTCGGTGGTCGCGGCGGCCGATGCGGCCACCGGGATGCGCCTTGCCGACACACATCGGCCCGACCTCGCGATCCTCGATCTCGACCTCGGGCCGGGCCCAAACGGCATCGATTTGGCGCACGGATTGCGACGCCTCAATCCCACTATCGCCATCATCATCCTGTCCAGTTACCAGGATCCTCGGCTAGTGGGCTCCACCAGGCCCATGCCCCTGGGTGCCATCTACGTATCCAAACGATCGGTTGCCGATGCGCATGTTCTTGAGCAGGCCGTCGGGGAGGTATTAGTTTCGCCTCTAGCCGAACGGGCGGCACCCGCGCCGGCTGCGCCTGGTTCGCGGAGGCTAAGCGACAACCAGGTGGAGATCATGCGACTGGTCGCCGAGGGATACTCCAACGCGGAGATTGCCCGGCGCCGCTCACTGACCGAGCCCGCCGTAGCCAAGGCCGTCGCTCGCCTCGTCAAGCAGCTCGGACTGGAAGCCGGCGCGCACGACAACGTGCGTGTTCTCATCACCCAGGCGTACTACGAGCTCATCGGATCGTCTCGAGTGCGCAGAGATTGATGTCCACTACCCCGACCCAAGAACACGGCCTCTCCCTGCGTGAACGCATCGGTGGGCGTTGGGCGATCTCGTGGCAAGCAACCGTGTCCGGCACGGCATTGGTCATCGTGCTTGCCACGATCACCGGCGGTGGTCTCGGTGTCAGTGCACCGGACATCTCGACGTTGCCCATCTGGTTCTTCGCCGCGTGGGCTGGTGGAACTGCGGTCGTTGCCTACATCGCGTTAGGCAACGTCACGATTTTTCGCCATCGCCGTCGCTCCCCTGTGCCGGTGTGGATCGTGGTTGTTTTCCACGCAGGCATCGGAGCCGTCTTCGCTGTTGTGTTCTTGCTGACAGTTCGGGCACTCGGACTCGAGTGGTCCGAGCCGCCGCTGCAAACGATCATCGGCTTCGCCCTAGCCGGACTTTGGTACTGCATGTCGGTTGCCCTCGTTCTTGATGCACGGGACCGTTACCTCACCGAACGCGAACGACTCATCCAAGAAGCCGTGTCCCTGGAGGTGGCGGACGTTCATCAATCTGCGGTCGTGACGCGGCTCAGAGAATGGGGCGCGGCAGCGGGAAGCGACGTCTCGACGTTGCAAGCAGCGGCAACAGGCAACGACACGGTGCTCCCCCTTGACTCCTGGTGGGGAGCGTCGACCTCGGTGCGCCAGGGAACGGATCGAACGTTGGAGGGCTCCTTTCGAGAAGCCATCGTGCAACACTTTCCACGACCCTCCACCTCGGACGTGATTGCAGACGTGTGGAAAATCGGCATGTTGTCGTTCTGGGGCACCGGCTCTGTTATTGCCATCGCGTATTACCGAGCCATTCTGGGTGGCCTAGGGATACTGGCAGGGATGGTGGTCGTTATCGGTTTGGCTGTTGCCACCGGTGCCGCGGTCTGGGCCATCGACCGACTCACCTCCACCGGTCCGGTGCGTCTACTGCTGGGAATCGCGGTCACTGCCGTCACGGGTGGTGCCGCTGTTGCCTTCTTCGCACCCGCTATGGGTGCCGCAGGTATCGGCAGCGTCGTCATTGCCGTATTGCTCGGCTCGACCATCTTCGTTCTTCTTCCCGCCGGCGCTCGGACGCTGCGCTATACCTGGCGAAGCACCAATGCCCGACTTAACGACATCATCGCGCGCAAGATGCACTCCCAGGTCGACAACGCACAAGCCCTCGCCAACGCAGCCGGCGCCATCCAGCTCCCCGCGCAACTGCAACCAGCAGTAGTGGCGTGTGCGGCGGGACTATCGCAAGCAGCCCGAGCAGAAGGCTCTGCTCGTTTGACATCTGCTTTGCAATGGAGCGCTGCCGTCTTGGAGGATTACGAAGATCCCGGTCGCGGCGCAAACCTAGCCAGCGAACTGACCTCCACCGTCGCTCCGTGGCTGGGCTTGGTCTCCATCTCACTGGATGTCTCCCCTGCCGCTGGACGCTTCGGCGCACCCGTGAGCACGACGGGCGGAATCTTGCTGCAAGAAGGGCTTGCGTTCGCATGCGGTCAAGCCGCCGCTGTCCACGTCACGGTGGGTGTGTACGACATTGATGGACGCATTGAATTCCACATTCACCACGACGGTCACGCGCTTCTTGAAAACGATCTACCGCCTGACGCGCGCTGGCGATCGTCGAATGACGGACTCGACCTCGTGACGGCATTGGCGTATTGATCGCCTCCTCGTGGAAGAATGGAGCATGACCTCTTCCACGCCTGCCCACGATGGTGACCTTCGTCCGGATGGCTCCGAGTACCCCGTGACCAAAAGTGACACCGAATGGCGAGACCTCCTCGGCGCACAGGCCTACCAAGTGCTGCGCGAGGCGGGAACCGAGCCGCCCTTCGTTGGCAAATACACCGACACCACGCGCGCTGGAACCTATCGATGTCGTGCCTGCGGTGCGCAGTTGTTTCGCTCCACGACGAAGTTCGATTCGCACTGCGGATGGCCCAGCTTTTACCAGCCACAAGACTCCGACGCAGTCGTCTTGCTGCAGGACACTTCCCTGGGACAGGTCCGCACCGAAGTGCGCTGTTCTTCCTGTGGTGGACACCTCGGCCATGTCTTCGATGGTGAGGGATACCCGACGCCTACCGATCTGCGCTACTGCATCAACTCGATCTGCCTCGAACTCGACGACGATCCGGTCGATTAGACAGGCCGGGACCACGGGCATCGTGCAAGGACTGAACACCGGGTCGGCGTGCCCACACTCGTGTGAGGCATCTTCGCCGTAGCCTGACCGAGTGCACAGCGTTCCCCCACCCCACGAGGCGTTTGAGGCCCGCGTGCGACCTCTGCTTGATGTGCCGATCCGCCCGGAATTCTCGATCGAACAGGCCCCGTCACCGCAGCGGCTAGCGCCGCAGGCCTTCACCCTCACGGCGGATGCCGTCACAAGCGGCTCATCGGCCACCGTCGGAACCCATGTGGAATCCGCGTCGGGTCGATTCGTCGTCCTGCACGACCCTGACGGCGTGGATGAATGGGAAGGAAACGACCGCATCGTCATCTTCGCTCGCTGCGACGTCGAGCCCGAGCTGCTGGCTGATCCGCTCATTCACGAGGTGGCATGGAGTTGGGTGACCGAGGCCCTCGACAACCATCAGGTGGCCCAAGTGGGCGGGACGGTCACCGTGTCCTCGGGAACCTCTTTCGGGAGTATGGCCGAGCGGCCGGGAGATGGACTGGTCGAGATTCGCGCTTCCTGGACCCCCCTCGACGACGACCTCACCGTTCATCTGTCCTTGTGGATCGAGATTCTCGCTACCCTCGCCGGCCTTCCTCCTGTTTCGGCGGATGTCGCAACCATGGGTGGACGTCGGGCCACCCACACGTGACGCCAACTAAGGACGGGCCGACGGGCGACTCGAATCACACGGTGGAATCCGAAACCATCGAAGAGCTTCCGGTGCTGGAGCCCTTGACTCTCCGTGACGGCCTCACGCCCGTCATCGACACCCCTGTTGCTCTGCAGGCGTACGCCCGTGCCATTGAGCAGGGATCTGGACCCGTCGCGCTCGATGCCGAGCGAGCTTCGGGATATCGCTACTCCATGCGGGCCTATCTGATTCAGGTGCGGCGGGCGGGCGCCGGAACAGCCCTGATCGATCCGATTGCGGTGCCGGACCAGACACCCCTAAACGACGCGATCGGCGAAGCCGAGTGGATTTTGCACGCCGCAACCCAGGACTTACCGTGTCTGGAGGAAGTCGGCTTACGCCCTCACTCGCTGTTCGACACCGAAGTTGCCGGACGAATCCTGGGGCGCGAACGCGTCAGCCTGGCTGCCCTGGTGGCCGGCGAGCTCGGCTATGAACTGGAGAAGGGCCACGGGGCAACGGACTGGTCGAAGCGGCCCCTGAGCACCGGACAGCTGACGTACGCCGCACTCGACGTGGAAATGCTCGTCGAATTGCGCGATGCTCTGCACTCCGAACTGATCGCCGCGCATCGATGGGACATCGCCGCCCAGGAGTTCGAGCACCTTCGCGGCTTTCAGCCCAAAGACAAGGGGCCCGAGCCGTGGCGACGCCTCTCGGGCATGCACAAGTTGCGAGCTCCTCGACAGTGGGGGTTGGCTCGCGGTCTGTGGCAAGAGCGAGACGCCATCGCACAGCGCACCGACACCGCACCCGGGCGTCTGATCCCGGACTCGTCGATCGTTGCAGCCGTGCTCGCCGACCCGGCCGATGCGCCCGGATTGTTGACGACCAAGGGGTTCCACGGGCGCGCTGCCCGGCGATATCGGGATAGATGGTGGGCGGCGCTCGAGCAGGCTCGCTCCCTGCCCGAGGATCAGTGGCCGTCTCGACCTACGCGCAGTGAGGGTCCACCGCCGGCGCGCTCGTGGCCGGACAAGGATCCGGCTGCAGCCAAACGCCTCGCCGCCGCTCGAGAGTCGATGGACCAACTCGTCGAATCCTGGGGTGTGGCACCGGAGATCCTTCTCGCACCGGACCTATTGCGACGCTTGTGCTGGGATCCACCCGCCCCGGTGACCGAGGCCAGCATCCGGGCGTACCTGGCCGCGGGCGAAGCCCGAGCCTGGCAAATCGAACTGTGCACGCCGGGACTGGTGACAGCCCTCACGGGGGTAGAAACTTAAGTTACTAGCGAGTAACATATGGTTCTCACGCCGCCGTCAAGGAGCCATCCATGAGCAGCCTTCATCCTGTCGTTTTCGTTGATGGGGCGCGTACGCCCTTCGCCCGCGCCGGAAGCCTCTACGCCCACACCCGAGCCGATGACCTCATGGTCAAGGTCCTGCGAGAGTTGATGCGCAGGAATCCCTCTCTGCCCCCCGAGCGCATCGACGACATTGCTGTCGCGGCCGCCACCCAAACCGGCGATCAAGGCATGAACATCGGACGATCCGTGGCCTTGCTCTCGGGTCTACCGAGTACGGTCCCCGGCTACTCCATCGACCGCTGGTGCGCCGGAGCAATGACAGCGGTGACCACCCTGTCGGCGTCGATCATGGCGGGCGCCTACGACGTGGCGATCGCCGGTGGCGTCGAACACATGACTCATCACCCGATGGGCGAAGGAATCGATCCGAACCCCCGATACCTGGCCGAGAAACTAGTCGACCCGGAAGCGTTGCTCATGGGCAAGACCGCCGAGAACCTGCACGACCGGTTCCCGCACTTGACGAAGGAGCGGGCGGACGCCTACGCGGTGGCGAGCCAGGAGAAGACGGCCAAGGCGTATGCCAACGGCCTGATGCAGCCGGACCTCGTTCCCGTCGCCACCCGGGACGCCGAGAACGGCTGGGGGTACGTCACGGCTGACGAAGGTCCGCGCCCGGGCACCTCGATGGAAGGCCTGGCCGGATTGAAGACTCCGTTCCGTCCGCATGGACGGGTCACCGCCGGCAACGCGTCGGCGCTCACCGACGGAGCCACAGGTGCCGTTCTGGCGTCCGAGGCGGTGGCACGCGACCTTGGATTGTCGGCGAAGATGCGCATGGTCGGTTTCGCTTTCGCGGGTGTCGAGCCCGAAGTGATGGGTGTCGGTCCCGTACCGAGCACCGAGAAGGCCCTGCAACGAGCAGGCATGACGATTGCCGACATTGATCTGTTCGAGATCAACGAAGCATTCGCCGTGCAAGTTCTCGCATTCCTTGATCACTTCGAGATCGCCGACGATGATCCGCGGGTCAACCCGATGGGTGGCGCCATCGCGGTGGGTCACCCCCTCGCGTCCAGCGGTATCCGCTTGATGACGAACCTCGCTCGTGACTTCGAAACCAACCCGGATGCTCGGTACGGCATCACCACGATGTGTATCGGCCTCGGTATGGGCGGCACTGTGATCTGGGAGCGGGTCGAGGAGGAAGCCAAGTGACCGACGTGACATTCCCCGACGAGGTCGTCACCGAAGCCAAGCTCCGACTTATCGATATTCCCAGCGGCACATTTGGCCTCATCTCGTTGGACAACGGTCGAGACCACACGCGCCCGTCGACGTTCGGTCCGCAGGGTCTGCATTCTCTCCGGGCCGCTATTGACGAGGCTGCAGGAACACCGGGCATCGTCGGTATCGGCGTCACCGGCAAGCCCTTCATCTTCGCGGTAGGTGCTGATCTGTCTGCCATCGGAGTCGTCTCCGATTCCAGCATCATGGAAGCATTCGCCAAACTCGGCCACGACGTCTTCCGCCGACTCGGCGAGCTTTCCGTTCCCACATTCGCATTCGTCAACGGCGCCGCCATGGGTGGTGGACTCGAACTGGCCCTGCACTGCAACTACCGCACCCTCGACGCCAGTGCAGCGGGACTATCCCTGCCGGAGGTCTTCCTCGGACTGGTACCCGGGTGGGGCGGGGCGTGGCTGCTGCCGCACCTAATCGGGCCCCAGCGGGCGTTGGACGTGATCATCAACAACTCGATGAATCAGAACAAGCAACTGCGACCAGCGCAGGCCGCCGAACTCGGTGTGGTCGATGCGGTCTTCGAGCCCGCCGACTTCCTCGAGCAGTCACTCGCGTGGGCCGATGACGTCATCTCCGGCAGGACGCGCATTGAACGGCACGCTGCGGACACCGAATCGTGGGATCAGGTCGTCGCGGGCTACCGAGCCGGTGTCGACGCACGCATCCACGAGGCAACCCCAGCTCCGTACCGGGCCCTGGATCTTGTCCAGGCCGCCAAGACCGCCAACCGTGACGATGCTTTCGCCGCAGAAGATGCGGCGTTGACCGACTTGGTGATGGGCGAAGACCTGCGGGCTTCTTTGTATTCGTTCGACTTGGTGCAACGACGAGCCAAGAAGCCGGTCGGTGTTCCCGACAAGGAACTGGCTCGACCCGTCACCAAGGTCGGCATTGTGGGCGCTGGCCTCATGGCGAGCCAGTTGGCGATGCTTTTCGCCCGACGTTTGCAGGTCCCGGTGGTGATGACCGATCTGGATCAGGATCGGGTGGACACCGGTGTCGGACGCGTGCATGCCGACATCGACGCGCTAGCAGCCAAGGGACGCCTCTCGACGGATAAGGCGAGTCGACTCAAGGCCTTGGTTACGGGCAGCACCGACGTCGCTGCGTTCGCCGGTGCCGAATTCATTCTGGAAGCCGTCTTCGAGGACCTATCCGTCAAGAAAGATGCGTTCGCCGCGATCGAAGACGTCGTCTCCGAGACCTGCATCCTGGCAACGAACACTTCGTCACTGTCGGTGAGCGCCATGGCCTCGGACCTGCGGCACCCCGAGCGCGTCGTCGGTTTTCACTTCTTCAACCCCGTCGCCGTCATGCCCCTGCTGGAGATCGCGCGTGCGGAGAAAACCGATGACGCATCATTGTCCACCGCTTTCGCCGTCGGCAAGGAACTGAAGAAGTCCTGCGTCCTGGTGGCCGACGCGCCCGCCTTCGTGGTCAACCGGCTGTTGATCCGCTACCTCAGCGAGATCACGCGCGCCGTCGACGAAGGATCTGAATTCGAGGTCGCCGACCGTTCCATGAATCCTCTAGGGCTACCCATGACCCCGTTCTCCCTCTTGCAACTCGTGGGGATGGGAGTCGCTGCACACACATCGACATCCATGCACGAGGCCTTCCCCGACCGTTACTACCTCTCCCCCAATCTGCAACGAATGCTGGATGAAGGTCTGCATGCGGTGTGGGTGTGGAACGACGACGGCTCGGTCACACTAGATCCGCGCGTGGCCGAGGTCTATCAACGTGGTGACACCGTTCTCGACGAGGACCAGATCCGCGCTCGCGCTCTCGACGCGCTGGCTGATGAGGCTCGCCGGATGTTGGATGAAGGAGTCGTGGCCGAGGCCCAGGACATCGACCTGTGCATGATTCTGGGCGCCGGTTGGCCATTTTGGCTGGGTGGATTGACCCCGTTACTGGACCGGACGGGCACCTCCGAGCGGGTTACGGGCCAGCGGTTCTTGGCACCGGGCGTTGCGTCTCTTCCGACGTAGGCAAACCGGACGGTCCCGCCGCCACCCATTCAACAATGTCTCGGGATATTTGCTGACTCGTCAAGCCGATGTGCTCAAGAATCTGCTGCCGTTTGCCGTGCGGAAGGAAGGTCCGAGGAATTCCAAAGATACGGGTCGGGGTCACCACGTGGGCATCCTGCATCGCCTGAGAGACCCCTGCGCCGATACCGCCCACCCGAACACCGTCCTCGATTACCACCACACGTCGACCCTGGCGGCTCATCTCAACGAGTTCTTCATTGACCGGTAGAGCCCACCGCGGATCGACGACACGGGTCGTGATCCCCTGGTCTCGCAGACGTGATCCCACATCAAGGGCTACCGCGCAGAAACTGCCGATGGCCACGATGAGCACGTCCACCTCGTCTTGATCGTGCTCAAACAGAACGTCCACTCCCCCCTGCGCACGCACCGACGGGATATCTGGACCGAGAGCACCCTTCGGAAAGCGCACCACCGATGGTGCGTCGGAGATCACGACTGACTCCCGCAGCGCGCGGCGCAAAGTCGACTCGTCCCGGGGAGCTGCCAGGTGCAAGCCTGGGACGACGCTCAGCATCGCCATATCCCACATTCCGTTATGGCTCGGTCCATCGTCGCCAGTGACACCGGCACGGTCCAACACGAACGTCACCCCCGCGTTGTGCAATGCGCAATCCATCACGACCTGGTCGAATGCCCGGTTCAAGAAGGTCGCATACACAGCCACCACCGGGTGCAATCCCCCGAAGGCCAAACCCGCAGCGCTCGTCGCCGCATGCTGCTCGGCGATACCAACGTCATAGGTGCGATCCGGGTAACTCGCTGCGAATCGCTCCAGGCCGGTGGGCCCGAGCATCGCCGCGGTGATCGCAACAACGTCGGTCTCGTCGCGCCCGATTTGGAGCATCTCGTCAGCGAAGATTGACGTCCACGTCGGTCCGGATTGCGTCAACGGCTGGCCGGTGTCCGGATCAATCACCCCGACGCCGTGAAAACGATCCGCTTCGTCGTTTTCGGCCGGGGCGTATCCACGCCCCTTGGTAGTGATGGCGTGGACGATCACCGGTTGCTGGAAATCGCGCGCTCGTCCCAGAGCGAATTCGAGCTCCTGCTCGTCATGACCGTCGACGGGGCCGATGTACTTCAACCCGAGATCCTCGAAAAGACCCTGAGGCGCCACCACGTCCTTAACGCCCTTCTTCACTCCGTGTAACGCGTCGTAGAGCGGTCTCCCCACGAATGGTGTCCGCTGAAGAAATACCTTGCCCCAGGTCATAAAGCGCTCGTAGTTGCGCGTCGTGCGCAGCGTTGCGAGATGGTGCGCGAGGCCACCAATCGTCGGCGAGTACGACCGCTCGTTGTCGTTCACAACGATCACCACGGGACGATTCGACGCCGCAATGTTGTTCAGCGCCTCCCACGCCATTCCCCCGGTAAGAGCGCCGTCGCCGATGACGGCGATCACGTGACGGGAACCGAGGAGCCCTCGACGCTCCCATGCCTTGGCCAAGCCATCGGCATACGAGATCGCGGTGGACGCGTGGGAGTTTTCCACGATGTCGTGAGGACTTTCCTGCCTCGAGGGATATCCCGACAGACCGCCTTCGCGTCGCAACGAGTCGAATTCGGGGCCGCGTCCGGTAAGGATCTTGTGCACGTACGCCTGATGACCCGTGTCCCAAATAATCGCATCGTCGGGCGAGTAGAAGACTCGATGAAGGGCGATCGACAGCTCAACGACGCCGAGATTCGGACCGAGATGCCCACCGGTCGCGGCCACCTTCTCGACCAAGAATGACCGAACTTCTTCAGCCAGCGCTGGAACCTCAGCGGGTGTCAGCGCCCGGACATCGTGGGGACTTTGGATCCGCTGCAGTAATCGATAGGTGTGGTTCATCGCCCCTATATTCTAAGCCCCGAGGTATCCGACGGCAGCACCAAAACGTCCCCAAATCGCCCGTAGGGCCGCCTGTGGGCGTTACAGCAGAGACCGCAGTACGAACGGCAGAATCCCGCCATGGCGGTAATAGTCCGCCTCACCGGGGGTGTCAATACGGACGATTGCGGAGAATTCCACGGTTCGGCCCGACGGTGACACGGCCTCCACCGGCACGGTGCTCGGCACCGAGCCGCTATTGATCTCGTCGATCATCGCAATGCTGATCGTCTCGTCACCTTCAAGTCCCAGCGAGGCAGCACTCGCACCCTCGGGGAACTGCAAAGGCAGGACACCCATTCCGATCAAATTCGATCGGTGAATCCGCTCATATGACTCGGCAATGACCGCTCGAACACCGAGCAGTGCGGTGCCCTTGGCCGCCCAGTCTCGACTGGATCCGGATCCATACTCCTTGCCCGCCACGATGACCAGAGGAATCTTGTGCTCGGCGTAGGACGTTGCCGCGTCGAAAATCGGAATCACTACGTCGTCACCTTGGGTAAAGTCCACCGTGAATCCACCCTCGACACCGTCGAGCATCAAGTTCCGCAAACGAATGTTCGCGAACGTTCCGCGAATCATCACCTCGTGGTTGCCTCGTCGCGAGCCGTATGAGTTGAAGTTCGCGCGTTCGATGCCGTGCTCGCTGAGGTACTTTCCTGCCGGGCTGTCTGCCTTGATCGAACCGGCCGGTGAAATGTGATCCGTGGTGACCGAGTCGCCCAACAGAGCCAGAACACGCGCTCCAGAAATATTGGCCACCGGTTGTGGGTCGCGCTGCAGATTGTCGAAGTAGGGGGCCTTTCGCACATACGTGCTCGCGTTGTCCCACGCGAAGACATCACCTTCGGGTGTCGGGAGGGCCTTCCAACGAGCATCTCCCTCGAACACGTCCCGGTATCGACTGGTGAACATCTCCGCGTCGATGGACCCATTGATCGTGGCCTGCACCTCGTCGGCGCTTGGCCAAATATCTGCCAGATAGACCGGAGTCCCATCCTCAGACGTACCCAGCGGATCTCGTGCGATGTCGATATCCATCGAGCCCGCGATTGCGTAGGCGACCACGAGCGGAGGGGATGCGAGGTAGTTCATCTTGACTTCGGGATTGATGCGTCCCTCGAAATTTCGATTGCCGCTCAAGACCGATACGACCGCCAGATCCTCTTCATTGACGGCTGCGCTCACCTCGGGGATCAACGGCCCGGAGTTGCCGATGCACGTCGTGCACCCGTAACCCACGATGTCGAAGCCGAGCTTTTCCAAGTACGGCAAGAGGCCAGACTTTTGGTAGTAGTCCGTCACGACTTTCGATCCTGGCGCCAAGGTGGTCTTGACCCACGGCTTGCTTGTCAGGCCGCGCTCCACGGCATTCTTGGCCAGCAGTCCGGCACCGATCATGACCGAGGGATTCGACGTATTGGTGCACGAGGTGATAGCCGCAATGGTCACGGCTCCGTGACCGATCTCGACGCCCTCGCCAGCGATCTCCAGACCCGCCCGAGCCTCGGGTTCGTCTGTGTAGTCGTCAAGGGCGCGCATAAAGTCCTGGCGGGCCTCGGACAACAGAACCCTGTCTTGGGGTCGACGTGGTCCGGCGAGCGAGGGCTTGATCGTGCCGAGGTCCAGCTCCAGGTACTCCGAGTAGGCGGGCTCGGCGGTTGGATCCAGCCACAGACCTTGCTCGCGGGCGTACGCCTCGACCAGAGCAATCTGATTCTCATGGCGTCCAGTCAGTCGCAGGTAATCGATGGTGGCGTCGTCGATGGGGAAAACGGCGATCGTGCTTCCGTACTCAGGACTCATGTTGCCGATCGTCGCCCGATTGGCCAGCGGTACCGCGGAGACCCCTTCGCCGTAGAACTCGACGAACTTTCCCACCACACCGTGCTGACGCAGTATGTCGGTAATGGTCAGGACCAAGTCGGTCGCCGTCGTCGACGGCGGGAGCTCTCCGGTGAGCTTGAAACCGACCACCTTGGGGATGAGCATGGAGACGGGCTGTCCCAGCATCGCCGCCTCCGCCTCGATGCCGCCGACACCCCAGCCCACAACTCCGAGGCCATTGACCATGGTCGTGTGGGAATCCGTGCCTACGACGGTGTCGGGATACGCCTGATTCCCTCGGGCCATGATCACTCGGGCAAGCGCCTCGATATTGACCTGATGAACGATTCCCGTTCCCGGCGGAACGACCTTGAACTCCTCGAACGCTCCCTGGCCCCACCGCAAGAACTGATAGCGCTCGCGGTTCCGCTCATACTCCAACTCGACATTCCGGGATTCCGCGTCCGGGCGTCCGAAGAAATCAGCGATGACCGAATGATCGATAACGAGTTCCGCTGGAGCGAGCGGCTCAATTTTTGACGGATCACCGCCCAGATCTCGGACGGCCTCGCGCATCGTCGCCAGATCGACGACGACCGGCACGCCGGTGAAGTCCTGCATCACCACCCGTGCCGGGGTGAACTGGATCTCGGTGGACGGGTCAGCATTCGATTGCCACTGCCCGAGGGCGGCGATCACCTCGGCCGTGACATTGACGCCATCTTCGGTTCTGAGGAGATTCTCCAAAAGCACCTTGTGGCAGAACGGCAGTCTGTCCGAACCCTTCACTGCATCGATGCGGAAAATCTCGTACGTCCGCTCCCCGCTGCTCGTGGGGACTGTCAGCGATCCGCGGGCCTGGAAACTATCGATGCTCGACACGCACGCCTCCTGCTCAAATATCTTGACATCAAGATACCTGATCCGGCAGGAATTGCGCCATCGCCTCCAGATGATGAGTCTGCGGGAAGGCGTCCCAGGAGCGGATTCGCACCAAGCGGTAGCCCTGGTCAGCCAGAAGTTGAGTGTCTCGACCCAAGGCCACAGGGTCGCAGGCAACAAGGAGAATCTGCCGAGGCCGGATAGCGCCCAGGGCCTCGATGACGGGCTTGCCCGCTCCGGTCCGAGGCGGGTCGAGGACCACTCCGTCGGGAACGGCAGCGTGCTCACGCGCCCGCCGGATCCACCGGCGCACATCCCGCCGCTCCACGGTAACAACGTCGTGTCCGTACGTCGCTTGGAGGACCCGTCGAGCTTCATCCGCTGCGACCGATGAGCTCTCGACAGCCACCACGCGTCCTCCCGGGCCCACCCGATCGGCCAGCGCCGCGGCGATGGGCCCCACCCCGGCGTACAGGTCCCACCACACCTGACCGCGTCGAGGGTCTCCCCAGGCAAGAACCGTGTCGACGATGCGGCCGATCAGTTCCGGGTGCACCTGCCAAAAGCCGTCGATGGGTGTTTCGAACTCCAGAAGGTTCTCACCGATGCTCAGTTGATGCCGTAACGGTGGCTGTTCGTCACCGGGGCCTTCGTCAGGATGGAACATCACTCGCGATTCGAAACTATCGCGCGCCATGAGGAGATCACCGGACTTACGAATATCCGCTGCCCGTTCACGCGCCTGGGTATGCCCCGCTGCGTCCGCAATCACACACGACGACGCATCCACCAGTTCGTCGCTGCGATACGCCCGCAACGCCGGAACACCATGAACGTCCCCGGGGGAATCAACCGTTGTCGTGCGGTAACGCATTCTGGTGCGCCATCCGGTCGGCTTGCCGAGGTCAATGACGCCGTCGCGTGTCAACTCTTCGACCGCGGCCGGTGGCAGTCCACCGTGCCGCTCCAGAGCTTCTCGCAGCACGTGCAACTTCAGTTCCCGCTGCACATCACTGGTGGCGTGCAGAAAGTCGCAGCCGCCGCACCCCCCGGGGTCAAACGCCGGACACGGTGGCGGCACCCGCCCGGGGTGCGCTTTGTGCACTTCAACGACCTCGGCACGGGCGTAGGAGCGGGCAACCTGCGTGATCCGCACTGTCACGTCTTCCCCCGGCAAGGCGTGGCGGGCGAAGATCACGCGCCTCCCATCGCGGGCCACACAGTGTCCACCGTGCGCGACGTTGCCGATAGTGACTCGCACCAGCTCACCGGGTTGATACGCCCGCCTTTTCACCTGTCCCGGGCTCCCCGGACTATCACCGTCTTCTTCGCCGGCTGCATCGTCTGCGACATCGGACACAACGGCAGCATAGATTTCCTCGCGTGTAGCGTTCATCCGTGCACATCGTGATCCTCGGCTGCGGCCGGGTCGGTTCACTGCTCGCCGGTGAACTCGACAACCAGGGCCACTCGGTAGCCGTCGTTGATCAGGACGCCAAGGCCTTCCGCAAGCTGGGATCCGATTTCGGCGGGATCACCGTCAAGGGGGTCGGTTTCGACCGCCAGACTCTGGAGAATGCGGGGATCACGCGCGCTCATGCATTCGCAGCGGTGAGTAGCGGTGACAACAGCAACATTTTGGCGGCCCGAGTGGCACGGGAGACTTACGGCGTCGAGCACGTGGTCGCGCGCATCTACGACCCTCGTCGCGCCGAGGTGTATCAACGTTTGGGGATACCCACGGTCGCCACCGTCGCCTGGACGAGCACTCAGATCATGCGCGCACTCCTACCCATGGGGGCTCAGACTGAATTCGTGGATGCGACCAGTTCGTTGTGTCTTGCCGAGGTGCATATCGGTGAACCATGGCTCGGAAAGACGGCCAGCGAACTCGCTGATGCGACAGGCGGCCGAGTGGCGTTCCTGACCCGCTACGGACAGGCACTCCTGCCCGACGATCGGACAGTTATTCAAGAGGGTGATCTCGTGCATCTGCTGTTCGACCCCGACCGGCGCGATGATGTCGAGCTGATCTGCAAGAAGGGGCGGTGATCTGACATGCGCGTTGCTATCGCCGGTGCGGGAAAAGTCGGTCGCGCCATCGCGCGTGAGTTGGTCGGTAACGGCCACGACGTACTGCTCATCGACAAGGATGCAGAGTTAGCGCGACCAGGAGTTGTCGAGGGAGCCGGAAGCCTCCTCGCCGATGCCTGTGAAGTCTCGGCCCTCGATGAGGCGCGACTTGCGGAATGCCAAGTAGTAGTAGCAGCGACCGGAGACGACAAGGTCAATCTGGTGGTGTCTCTTCTGGCGAAGACAGAATTTGGGGTGCCCCGCGTGGTCGCTCGCGTCAATCACCCTAAGAACGAATGGATGTTCGACGAATCGTGGGGGGTCGACGTCGCGGTCTCAACGCCTCGCATGCTCTCTGCCCTGGTAGAAGAGGCCGTGTCAGTCGGCGACCTCGTTCGACTCTTCACGTTCCGCCAGGGGGCGGCCGAGTTGGTGGAAATGACCTTGCCATCCACCTCCCCCGTCGTCGGACACAGCACCTCGTCCATTGATTGGCCGCAGGACACCGTTCCGGTCGCCATTGTGCGCGGCACACACGTCAAGACTCCCGACGCGTCGCTTGTCTTGGAAGCCGGTGACGAGCTTTTGTTCGTTGCCGCTCCGGAGCGTGAGGCGGAGCTGCAGGCGCTCCTCGGCCACTAGCGGGCGCTATGGGCCACGCGGCTCACTCGCCGGAAGCCGACTCGTTGCCCTCGCGACGCTCCCGGTACACCGGTGCGAGCACCCGGTAGGTCACGTAGGCCGCACCCAAGAAGAGCGGCCAACCCATCACGATTCGAGCGACTCCAAGAACTTCGACGGCCGCGGCCAAGTACAGCGGGACTTGAACGATGAGACGTCCAAAGAAGACCCCTACCCACACCCATGAAGTGGCTGCATACGTGCGCACCAACTGCTTGTCGGAACGCCAACTCGTGCCGTCACCGGTGAGGTAGCCCATCGCCACGCCCAGCAGCGGCCACCCGACCAGGATGCTGACAATGAAGGCGCTCCCGTAAACAACGTTCGTGATCAACCCGGGGAGGAAAAAGTTCTCCGCCTGGCCCGTCCAGGCCGAGAAACCAGCGGCGACGGCCAAGCCGAGGAATCCGGTCAGCACCTGTTGCAGACGTTGGCGCCTGATCAGTCGGTAGACAGCAAGTACCGTCCCGGTGACAACCGCCGCGATTAGCGCCGGAGCCAAATCCCGTGCGGCGACGATGTACACGGTGATGAACACGACGGTGGGCAGGCCGCTGTCCACCATTCCCCGCCACCCGCCGATCGCGCGTTCGAGAATGAGCCCCTCGGCGCGAATCTCATCACCCGCTGTCGCATCGACGTGCTCTGCATTGTGCTCGGCATCGTGCTCTGGATCGTGCGCGTCGTTGTCGGACGCCGCGGAGTTGTGTGAATCCATCGACTACTCAGTCCGGCAGCAGTTCGTATCGCGGATTGAACACGGTGGGATGTTCCGAGACACAGTTCAACCGACCGTGAATCACCATGCGCCGTCCCACGTGAATGCCGGGAATGCGGCGACGCCCGAGCCAGACGACAAAAATGCGACCAGTGGTGTCGCTCAGTTCGATCTCCAGTGCGGGGTGTTCCTCACTTAGGTTTCCCACGGACGTCACCGATCCCGCCATCGTGACTTCCTCGCCGGGGACACACGATTCGATGTCCAGTACTCGCTCGCCCGGGTGTCGCCGCAGATGGTCAGCCGCGGATTCCCGCAGCAAACGTTCGTGGCTGGACTCCGTCAATCGGCGCCAGGCCCGCCCGACGAATCCGACCGTGCTCTCCTTGGTCGATCCATCGTCCGAGACCGGCGGTGTGGCTGCCGACGACTCCGCGGTGATCGAATCTTCGGCCACTATCGCGTTTCCGTGATCTCAGGACCGCGCTCCGGCAACGTAATGGTGGTGCGCTCGGGTGTGGGGGCCTGCTCAGTGGCAGCGTCGGTCTCGTCACGGGGAACCCGCAGGGGTAGCGCATTGCCCATCGGCATCGCGTCGTTTCCACGCACGACGACCATGCCCCTAATCGTCTTCTCCAAAGCCTCGGCAGCACCGCTATCACGAGAGGCTTTGCCCAGGAAGACGAAACGCAAGAACCAGCGCGGACCGTCCACCCCGCAGAAACGCGCGGGTTGGGCCTTGCCGTCTTGGCCGGTGACCTGCGCTCGAAGTTCTACTCCGAACGAGCCGTCTGCCTTTTCCACGAGCCCGCCGGACTTGTTGACCGAGGACGCAATCTGACCGCGAATCTCTTCCCACATCCCTCCGGTGCGCGGCGCTGCGTACGGCTGCACCTGTACTGCGGAGTCCTGTGTCACCAGGCTCAACTGAGAGACGACGCCGGTGTTCGGATCGGCTTGCACCTGCAGTTTGACCGTCGGGTCGGCGGGGTCGGTCGGAACCAGCAGGGACCCGATGTCGATGCGCGCCTCTTGTGGGTAGTCCTCTGTTGAATCCCACGGGCCGTCGGCTCGAGTGCCGTCGCTCGACGTTTCCTCACCGGTGGCATCCGCAACCGCGGCATCACCGCTGGTGAAGTTGCCGTCCGGGCCGTCCGGGCCGTCCGGGCCGTCTGCGCCGTCTGCGCCGACGCTTGGCTCCTTACGACGACTGAACAGGCCCACACCTTCTCCTTCGGCTCCGCGTCACATTCAGGGGTTTGCGGCCCAACGCTACCGGCCGCTCGAGCCGAACCCACCGTCACCACGATGCGAACTCGGCAACTCGCCCACCTCACACCATGTCACCTCGTGCACCCGCTGAACAATCAGTTGCGCGATCCTGTCCCCCCGCCGCACCTCCACGGCAACGACCGGATCAGTGTTCAAGCCGATCACGCAGATCTCACCGCGATACCCGGCATCAATGGTTCCCGGAGAGTTGACGAGGGTAAATCCTTGGCGTGCCGCCAGGCCACTTCGCGGATGCACGAGACCGACGAATCCCGGCTCAAGGGCGATGGCCACACCGGTGGGAATAACCAGACGCTCCCCCGGCGTTAAGTGTGCGTCCTCGCGGGCGAAAAGGTCCCATCCGGCATCCCCCGGATTACCGCGACTCGGTAGCGGCAAACCCGGATCGAGACGCTGGATCAGAACGCGGGTGGGCATCACTTTTCCGCCAGCAAAAGAAGACTCGCAGAGAACACGCCCGTCATGACGCGAGACTGTACTGCCCGCTCATCTTGTCGGCTGGGAAGATGACCGCGTGACGCACACGTACCGAGAGCGAGTGGTCCCCGGCGTGTGGTGGATCACCGTTGCCGTACTCATCGTTGCGATGGTGTCCATCGCATACGGGGCTGCTCTCGGCGCCGGGGTTGGCTGGATCGTCTTCGTGGTCGGTGCCGGCCTTGTTGTGGCGGGAACGCGAGCCGCGACAACAACGATCGTCGTCGATGATCGAAGTCTTCGTATCGGCCGCGCATTGGTGCCGCTCACCGCGCTGGGCCCGGTGCGGGTGCTTACCAGCGATGACATGGCACGCGCCCGTCGCGGCCTGGACCCTCAGGTTCACGACACCGTGTTCACGCGTCAGCCGCCGTGGGGGCCATCGCAGGGCATCTGGGTGCAAGTCACCGACGATTCCGACCCCCACAGCGGATGGCTCGTTGCGAGCCGGCACGCAGAAGACCTCTGTCAAGAACTCACCGAAGCCATCGCCGGCTGTCACGGACACCCGGGTCAGTGACCTTCCACACAGACCCTGCGACCACGTTCCATGCACAGTTTCACCGGCCACCGTGCGTGAAGAGTGACCCGACGTCGAGCAACCCAGCACCATGCGCCAGAGTTGGAACATGAACGCTTTTTCTGGTCACACGAGCACCGCGAACGGCTCTGCCACCGATCGTGCCGCTGCATTGGATGCCCCGGAGTCTGCTGATGCGGCGAAGGCGCCCAGCAAAGCACCGATGGCGAGCCTGGTCGCCCCGATCGTTGCACTCGGCGCGACATACGTTGCGCGCAAGACCCTTGCGTCTGCTTACCGCGCCGCGACGGGGACCGCTCCACCGTCCAACACCGACCGGACAGTGCCACTCGTTCGGGTCCTCGCATGGGCGGCGCTCGGCAGTGCGACAGCGGCCGTCATCGAGGTCGTCGCCTTTCGCTCCGCCGCCCGCTTCTTCGGCGAGTAAGCACGCCAGCGGCTAGGCGCAGTCCTTACAGATGGGCCCGCTCTTGCCCTCGTGATCGAGTTGGCTTCGGTGATGCACCAGGAAGCACGACATGCAGGTGAACTCGTCCGACTTCTTGGGAACCACGGTCACGGTGAGGTTCTCGCTGGACAGGTCCGCACCCGGAAGTTCGAGGTTCTCGGCAAGTTCCGCCTCATCAACATCCACGGCTGACGCAGTCTTTTCCGCGCGCCGCGCCTTCAACTCCTCAAGACTGTCTTCGGCGAGTTCCTCGTCGGTCTTACGAGGAGCGTCATAGTCGGTGGCCATAGCCGGGTGTCCTCCTGTCGGCGTGCTTCGGCGCAGATTGTGCCCTATACCGCCCCAGATCACCCGTTGGACCCCGCGCATGTCGCGCTGGTTCGCTCACAGCGTGACAATGGGGCCATGGCTCTCTACGCGCTCGGCGACAAGACCCCGTCGATCGATCCAACGGCCTTTGTCCACCCGGACGCCGTGATCATTGGCGATGTCCGCATTGGTCCCGAGTCCTCCGTCTGGCCGACTGCCGTGCTACGCGGAGACCACGGGACCATCGTCGTGGGATCGCAGACGTCCATCCAGGACGGAACGATCGTGCACTGCACCGACACCCAGGACACCATTATCGGCGACCGGTGCGTGGTCGGTCATAACGCGCACCTGGAGGGTTGCCGCGTGGACGATGACTCGCTCATCGGATCCGGATCCGTCCTGCTGCACGGAGTGCGGGTAGGACCCGAAGCCCTCGTGGGTGCTGGCGCTGTCGTCTCCCCCGGCACGGTGGTACCACCCCACGCCCGCGCCCTCGGCGTTCCGGCCCGGATCACCCAGAACGTTGTCGATGCCGGTGAGTTCACCGCCAATGTTGAGGTGTACTGCCACAACGCGCACTGGTACGCATCCGACATGCGACGTCTGGACTAAAGGACTCGCGCGGGAGTCGACCGCTCAGTTCCCGAGACTGTTGATGCTCAACCCTGCACTGCACTCATCGAGAGCACCTTGGAAGCTTTCCGCAATTCCAGGTACCGCGACGAGAAAAGATCCCGGATCGTCGTGCGGGCCAAACACACCAACCTGAGCCCCCGCCTCGCACGCGATGAGCAATCCGGCCGCAACATCCCACTCATTGAGGTGCGCCTCGTAATAGGCATCCGTCCTACCACTGGCAAGCCAGGTGAAATCGACCACCGCGCAACCCGTTCGGCGAATATCCCGAACCCGAGAGATGAGTCTTTGCACGAGAAGTCCTTGTTCCGCGCGAATGTCCGGTTCGTAACAAAAGCCAGTCGCCACCATGGTCTGACCCAACGATTTGCATGCGCGGACGTGCAACCGCTCACCCACGTCACCCACGACCCGCCACGCGCCGCGGCCTCGGATGCCGATGAAACCTTCGCCTGTCTCTGGAGTGACGATCACACCGACGACGGTGGCACCGATGTCGTCATCAATTGCCGCAACAGACACACCCCAGAGGGGAATTCGGTACAGATAGTTCACCGTCCCGTCGAGAGGATCAACGATCCAGCGGATCCCCGTCTGGGACGCGCGATCGCTCCCCTCTTCGCCCATCAGCCCGTCGCCGGGGCGCTCACCCAACAGTCTCTCGAACAGAAGGTGTTCGGCCGCCTTGTCCATCGACGTGACGACGTCCGTCGGCGTGGATTTGGACTCCACAGACAAATCGTCCGGCCGCTCCGTTTGGAGAAAGCGTCCCGCTTCCGATGCCGCCCGCCACGCTAGATCTGCGAGCGGGTGTAACTCCAATAACTCCGCAAGCGTGCGTACCGGTGCATCGCTGGAGGTCCCCATCTGTGCCCCCCTTCTGGTGATCACCGAACCCTGGTGACTTCCAGACTGCACGTTAGCCTGCGCCACCATGGGCAGTGACAGCGCGCACGGCTTTCGTCACGCACTCGGGCAGCCCGGAGCGCTCATCTTCACCAGCGCCGGACTCCTCGCCCGCCTGCCGGTCGCCATGATCGCTCTGGCCACAGTCCTGCTGGTCAGCAATGTTTCGGGTTCGTACGGCTACGCAGGCCTGCTGAGTGCCTTGTTCGCTATCACCGCGGCCTTGGTGAGCATCGGTACCAGTCGGTGGGCGGACACCGTCGGGCAGACGCTCGTGTTGCGGGTCCTCGCCGTGCTCCACAGTGGCCTGATCGTTGGTTTCACGGTGTCGATCGTGTCCGAAGCGGCAGTTGCGGTACAGATTCTGCTCGTTGTTGCCGCGGGAGCTACAACACCCGCGATCGGTTCCTACGTCCGAGCTCGGTGGGTGGCCCTACCAGGGGAAGCGTCTATCGCACGCGCGGGTTTCGCATGGGAGAGCATCCTTGACGAGGCTATCTTCACGATAGGTCCGCTACTGACGACTTACGTCGCCTTCACCTACGGCCTGGCCACACCCCTGTGGATCGCGGCTGTGTGCGTTGCCGTTGGAACACTCTTGCTATCGGCAGCGCGCCGGACCGCACCTCCGGTTGTGCCAACACCCGGTGGTTCGCGCTCGCTCACCCGAGTTCTTCGCTCCCCCGGTCTGCGACCCGTCGTCGTGTCCGGGCTTGGACTCGGTGTTCTGTTTGGCGCACTAGACGTCGGCGTTGTGGCCTTCACCGCTGAGCAGGGCAGCGGCGAATTCGCGGGAATCGCGCTCGCATGTTTCGCCGCGGCATCAATGGTCGGCGGAATTCTCTACGGCATCCGCCAGTGGCCGGGATCGGTACTTACGCACACCCAAATTGCCGCCGCTGCCACCGCTGCGGTCATGCTGCTCGTGCCCTTTGTCCCCGGCAACACCACCCTTGCGATCGCTGCCGCAGCCGCCGGCTTCTGCATTGCCCCGACGCTGATCGGACTGTTCACCCTCACCCGCGGCCTGGTGCCGGCCCGCAACGTCACCGAGGGCCTGACTTGGACGAATTCCGGGCTCGCGACCGGATTCGCCCTCGGGTCAGCGGTTGCTGGAATCCTTGTCGACGCTTTCGGAACCCGCCTCGGCCTGGGAACCGGATTGGCAGGTGCGCTGTGTGCTGCCACAGCCATCCAGCTGAGGGCCGCCACGATTCGTGAAAACGTCGATTCGCCCCCACCGGGTCCGCCCGCGCCCGCATGGAACGACGATCCCATCGCTGGGCCCCATCCGGACGGGTAGCAGCAAAAACCCCCGCCTACCTCCCGCGCCAGGCGGCACGCGGTAGGTTTTCCCCGTCGCGTATCAGGAGGTCACTCTGCAACCGTTGAGCCCGCGGGAGATTCAGGCGCGCGTGCGCGCAGGCGCGTCGCCGGAAGTCGTCGCGTCGGAAACCGGTTGGCCACTCGACAAGGTGGCCCGGTACGCCGAGCCACCCCTGGGTGAGCGCGCCTACAAAGCCGAGCAGGCTCGGGGCGTGGAAATCTCCCGTTCACGGGGTGGATCAACGTTGCATCAGTCCGTGTGTGCTCACCTTTCCGTGAACCCTGAAGGGTCGGATGTCACCTGGGATTCCTACCGGGCCGACGACGGGCGCTGGGTCGTCACGGCGTACCACGCACACCAAGGCGTCGGCACCTGGTACTACGAAGCCGTCGGTCGCACCGTGCACCCGGCCGACGCATCCGCCCGAGCGCTGATGGGTGGTGGGCCCACCGAAGTAGCGGACGACCCGCGGCCACCCACGGTCGAGTCGGCATCAGCGCACCAAGGACACACCCCCGTGACACCAGTGGGCGACGCTGCCAATTCCGGTGACGACCCCGCCGAACCCCAGCAGGCGCCGCGACCTCGCTTGGTGTCCATTAGGTCCGACGCAACCTCCGATGAAACGTCCGAGGACGACGAAGTGTCCGGCGCCGCGACATCAGCGAAGTCAAGGCCGCCGGCGACGGCTCAGGACACGCTCATCCCAGACGACGCAGACACACCCAAGCGGGCCAAGCGCACGAAGAGCAAGCGAGGCCGGGCGAGCGTTCCGAGTTGGGACGAGATCTTGTTCGGCGCCACAAAGGACAGCGAGTAGCGCTGGACGATCCTTCGGTCACTCCTTGAACGGAAGTGGCTGACGCGAAATGTGCTCGACTCCGGCCTGTCGGGCCGTCAACTCGGCGCGGTAGTGACGCCTGCAAACAACCTCGTAAGCGATGGTGCCCGGCTCACCGTTCGCGGACGACACATCACCCACGAGCACCTGATCACCCTCGGTGGTCATCTCCCCATCGAGGGTGCGCGCATTGTGAATCGCCCGCCTTCCACACCAGCAGAGTGCTTCCACCTGCAGAACCTGCATCCGGTCGGCGATCTCGACGAGACGTTGTGACCCCGGGAACAGTCGCGTTCGGAAGTCAGTCAAGATCCCGAAGGCATACACATCAATCGCGAGTTCGTCTACCAGACGTGCCAACTGTTCGACCTGGTCCTGCGTGTAAAACTGCGCTTCATCGCAGATGAGGTAGTCAATGCGCATGCCGGTGCTCAGCTCGTCGACGACGAAGCGCCGGAAGTCGAAGTCGTCCCCTACTTCGATGGCGGGCACGGCGAGCCCCAACCTGCTGGACAACATCGACTCACCCGCGCGATCCAGTCGCGTGAAGACGATGCCGGCCCGCCCTCGCGAACTGTGGTTGTGATCCGTCTGGAGGGCCAGGGTGCTCTTGCCGCAGTCCATCGTTCCGGCGTAAAAAACGAGCTCGGCCACGGGTCGAATGCTGCCACAGCGTGGACGGGCCGCTAACCCAGGATCAGTGCGGGTATGCGCCGCTCCACGTCGGTCAGGCCTCCGTGCTGGCCGGCCAGGGACGACAGGAGCGGATCAAAAGACCGACTCCCAACGATGACCCCCTCCGACGGCAGCACGACAAGGTCACCAATCCGGTCCATCATGTCGGGGTGAACCTCGCCGAACAGTCCCTCGCTCACCGCTTCCTCACGAGTGAGGATCTGTGCGCGTTCATCAAGGACGGTCGTCCAGCGTGCCGCAACGTCGTCAACGTGCGAGGTGTAGAGAAAGCGCGCGCGAGGTTCACCTGCAACGGCATCCACATCCATCATCAATCGATGATCGCTTTCCATCCACAGGCGCTCGGTGACCGTTTGCATTCCATGATCGGCGGTCACGATGAGGCGCCCGTTGCCGGGTAGGCAGGCACGCAATGTGTCGATCAACTCATCGACGTGAGCTGCTGCGGCTCGCCATTGATCACTGTCCACCCCATGCTCGTGCCCGGCCCGATCCAGGTTCGGCCAGTAGACGTAGATCAGGTGTCGACCCTCGACTGCCCGCGCGATTACCGCCGCCCGCTGCTCGATGTTCTCGGCATCCAGGTAGTTGGCACCGCGAAAGGCAGCCCTGGTCAGTCCCGAATGCGCGTATGCCGATGGGCCGACGCTCAGGCAATCGATGTCGAATCCATCGGCCCGCTCGAAGACGGTCGCCTCCGGCTGAACGGCGTGCGGTGACGGACTACTGCCCCACCGCAAGGGGGTGAGTACTTCCTGAGTGTCCGGCAGCCAGAAGCTTGCTCCCAGCATCCCGTGACGGCCGGGGGGCAGCCCCGTCCCCAAGGTCGCTAGACCGGTTGCTGTCGTCGAAGGAAAGGGGGCTTCTACCCATCCGCCCCCAGCGTCGCGCAAGGCCGGAAAGAGTTCACTGTGATCCTCGATTGCCGATGCCCCGAGGCCGTCGACAAGGCACACCACTGCGCAGGTTGTTTCTCCGACGCCGAGGGCGTCACGACAGTCCGGGACACCCACGGCAGCGGCGGCCGAGGTCATCACATCCCCGAGTCCCACACCCGGGAGCACCCTCATGACGTGGGACGAGTCGCAGTCGCCTCCGATAGCGCACCAGCGAAATGCAGAACCTGGGCGACCACATCGGCTCCGTCGGCAGCCTCAGAGACTCGGACCGCAAGATCGTCGTTGCTCGAGGTACCCGTGAACCCGTGGTCGGCCTCGCACGACGGATCCTGACAACCAGCGGGTTCGAGGTCGATTCGGCTGACCGCTCCCCAACCGATGGTGAGAACCACCTCTGCCGTCGGACCTCCGGGTTGATGATCCGCGGGATTGGACACCACACGTGTCACCACGACGGAGTCCACCCGCTCCAGCCGCACCGCCTCCGTGGATGCGGTCGCGTAGTGGAGCTCGTCTTCCTCGCCCGAGTGTTCATCGACGTGACAGACGATCAATCGATTCACCGTGAGGACCAGAACGGTCACGTGACGCCGAAGCTCGTCACGATCAAAGGTCGCCTCGTGGTGAACGACGTAACCGAGGACCTCTTCGCTGCCGAGCGCAGTGTCAAGAGCCTCGCCAACAATCTCCGGGTAGTAGCCGCTTCGTTGAATATCGGCGCGCAGCGCCACGCCCGGACCTGACTGACTCATGGACCCATGCTGCCAGATCGGAGTAAGGTCCGGGGGTGCCATCTGAGTCCTCACCCATTCACCTCCACCCCAGCGTTGACAATGCCATTCGAGACGGATCGCCCGTGGTGGCATTGGAATCCACCATCATCAGTCACGGGTTACCGCGACCGGAGAACATCCGCGTGGCCCGGGAGATCGAGTCCATCGTCTCCAGCAACGGGGCAACGCCGGCCACCATTGCCATTCTGGACGGCGAAATCTTCGTGGGGCTCACCAACGATCAACTCGAATCCGTCGCGAACCGTGACGACGTTGTCAAGGCCAGCGTGCGGGACCTCCCGATCGTCCTGGCACGCTCGGGAACCGCAACGACCACGGTTGCGGCGACCAGCATCATCGCGCAACGGGTCGGCATCGAAGTGTTCGCGACCGGCGGCCTCGGCGGCGTCCACCGCCAGGCCCGGGACAGTTGGGACGAATCCGCGGACCTCACCACCCTCGGCAACACGCCGATCACGATCGTGTGTTCAGGCGTCAAGTCGATCCTGGACGTCGGCGCGACCCTCGAACGACTGGAGACGCTCAACATCGGCCTGGTGGGATACCGCACCGAGCGGTTCCCCGGTTTCTATCTCTCTGACTCCGGGCACCCGATGGGCTGGCAGGTCCATGAGCCGACTGAAATCGCCGACATCATGGCTTCGCGTCAGCGTTTGGATCTGAACTCGGCACTCATCGTTGCCAACCCCATCAGCGCGGAACAAGAACTCGATCGCGACCTGCACGATGCGACCTTGGATGAGGGGCTGCGTCTAGCCAACGACCAACACGTGACGGGAAAAAACGTGACACCGTTCCTGCTCGACCATTTCCATCGAGCGACCCACGGCGCCAGTTTGCAGGCCAATGCCGCCTTGATCATCGCCAACGCCGGCCTTGCAGCACGCATCGCCTGCGCTCGCGCAGCGGGCTAAGGAACACGAGACCGGGAAGAAGCGACACGTGGTCGACACAGTATTCGTCGTCATCGGCGACGTCATGGTCGACGACATTGCACCGCTTCAGACACCGCTGGTTCTCGATCACGACAATCCGGTTTCCTTCCACCGGATATTCGGTGGCCAGGGTGCAAACACGGCAGCCTGGTGTGCGACTCAAACCCGAGGATCAAGCCACGGTGCGGTGCATCTGATCGGGGCAGTGGGATCAGATAGCGAGGCTGCATGGGTCGCCGAGCAACTCGTCGACCGCGACATCACTCCCCGGCTGGAGACGACAGTGAACCCCACCGGACGGTGCGTCATCGTTGTGGCACCCGACGGTGGGCGAACCATGTATCCGGATGCTGGTGCGAACGCGTCGATGACGCTCGCACACGTCCGCCGGCACTTCCAACAAGTCTTTGCCCGGGTGCATCCATCGGCGCACTGTCACGTCCATATGTCTGGCTACTTCGTTGCTCGACTCCCCGACGTGGCGAAGGCTTTCCTGCACGACCTCCCCGACGACGTCACCGTTAGCATCGATGCGTCCGCCCTGGTTCTGGACGCTCAGCAACGACTCGACCTTCTTCAGGTCGCAGCCTCGTGCCAGGTTTTCCTCGCCAATCGGGTCGAACTCGCCGCCGTGACGGCCCCCCGTGACACAGACCCGGCACTAGCCGCCCTCCATGAGGATCGACCACACGCCACCATGAACCTTGAGGTATCGATGGAGGCAATGAGGAGCCAGGCGGGCTTCGACGGCGTGATGGTCGTCAAGGACGGATCCAACGGTGCTCATGCAACGCAGCAGGGGCCCTGGCTCCACGTGCCTGCGCGCGACGTTGTGGCGGTGGACACCACCGGGGCGGGCGATGCCTTCACCGCCGGCTTTCTCGCCGCGTGGACCTCCTGGGAGGCGCCAGCCCCGTCCGCCAGCACCGAAGCGCAACTGCGCCGGGCTTTGGACGCGGGCACGGATTTGGCGGCGCAGGCCGTCACCCGAAGCGGCGGCAACCCCGGTTAGCAGATGTGTGCGCGCCGGGTGAGAATTCCTGGGAAACGCTGTGGCGGTACACACGCGCCGAGAGTCACTCCTGACCGAAAGCAGCAGGCTCCGGTAGACAAGGGTCTATCGCTCGTCACCCAGGCGCAGGCACGGGCACAACAGTGCGAACGATGACCGAAAGGACGGTGGAAGTCAGTGGCGGGTAAGCCGGCACGCAAGACCGCTCAATCACGTCCTGCTCAGTCCACGCCTGCGGGTGGTCGGATACTCGACACCGACGTCTCGGACGAGATGAGTGCGTCCTTTCTGGAATACGCGTATTCGGTCATCTACTCCCGAGCCTTGCCTGATGCACGCGACGGCCTGAAACCCGTGCAGCGTCGCATCTTGTTCCAGATGGCCCAGATGGGCTTGCGACCGGACCGCGGACACGTCAAGAGTGCGCGCGTGGTCGGCGAAGTCATGGGTCGGCTCCACCCCCATGGCGACTCGGCGATCTACGACGCGTTGGTTCGGCTTGCCCAGCCGTTCACCCTGCGTCTTCCCCTGGTCGATGGCCACGGCAATTTCGGGTCTCTCGACGATGGCCCGGCCGCTATGCGTTACACCGAGGCGCGCTTGGCCGCGCCGGCGCTGGAATTGACCGCCGGCTTGGACGAGGACGTTGTCGATTTCGCCCAAAACTACGACGGTCGAGAACACGAACCCGTCGTGCTCCCTGCTGCGTTTCCGAACTTGCTCGTCAACGGCGCCAGCGGGATCGCCGTCGGCATGGCCACCAATCTCGTTCCGCACAACCTCGGCGAGGTCATCGCCGCAGCTCGACATCTTCTGGAGAACCCAGCTGCGGATGTCAACGAACTCATGGCGTTCGTTCCCGGCCCCGACTACCCCGGCGGTGGCGAGATCATCGGACTTGATGGAGTGCGGGACGCGTACACCACCGGGCGCGGGTCCTTTCGGCTGCGCGCCTCCACCACCGTCGAGAACGTCACACCACGCCGTCGCGGGATCGTGGTGACGTCTCTTCCCGCCGGCGTGGGACCGGAACGAGTCATCGAGCGCATCAAGGATCTCGTGCAGGCCAAGAAACTGTCCGGCATATCCGACGTTGTTGACCTGACCGATGGCGACTCGGGTCTTCGACTCATCATCGAACTCAAAAGCGGAATTGCGCCCGAGCCGATGGTGGAGCAACTGTTTCGGATGACCCCACTGGAAGACAGCATCACCATCAATGCTGTCGCCCTCGTCGATGGTCAACCCCAAACTCTGGGACTTCGAGAGATGCTCGAGCAGTTTGTCGACCATCGGCGTGATGTAGTTCGTCGTCGCAGTGAGTTCCGACGCCAGAAAGCCGCTGACAGGTTGCACCTGGTGGATGGGCTGCTCGTGGCCATTGTCGATATCGACGAAGTCATCGAACTGATTCGCGCTAGTGACAACGCTGCCGAGGCGAAGGATCGCTTGATGACGGTGTTCGATCTCACCGAGGTGCAGGCCACCTACATCCTCGACATGCCCCTGCGACGGCTCACAAAGTTCAGTCGGATTGAACTCGAAACCGAAGCGGACGAACTGCGATCATCGATTGACGACCTGCAATCGATCGTGGCCGATCAAGACCGCCTGCGCGAAGTCGTATCCACCGAGTTGGCCGAGGTGAACGCGGCACTGGCGACCCCACGACGGACCTACTTGCGCGAAGGGTCTGCCCCCGTCGTCACCAAGGCCGTCAAGTCCTCGACAGCTGCCCAGCACAACGATGCATCACTGGAGGTCGAGGACGAACCATGCATCGTGCTGCTGTCGAGCGCTGGCCTGATCGCTCGCACTTCGACAATCACACCTTCACCAGCCTCGGATGAGACCCGTTCCATTCATGATGTGATCACGTCCACGTCTCCCGCAACTACCAGGGGTTCTGTCGGCGCACTCACGACCACTGGACGTGTGGTTTCCATCGACGTCGTGGACCTCCCCTCGATTCCTCCCGTGGCACACGTGCCCTCACTTGCCGCCGGTGCGCCCCTCGGAGCCTTCGTAGACCTGGAACCACACGAACGCGTTCTGGGACTCACCCCCGTCGACGGAACGGCAACGGTTGCTCTCGGTACCCACCAGGGTGTCGTGAAGCGGGTGACCGTCCCCGCACCGTCCGCACGGAGCAGATCTGCATCCATCATTGCCTTGGACGATGGCGATCAGGTGGTGGGCGCCACGTTCACCCCCGAGGCGACGGCAGAGAACGCCCGGCTGGCGTTCGTCACGTCCGAAGGAAACGTCTTGACATTTCCGGCCACGAGCGTCCGGGTGCAGGGTGTCGGCGCGGCCGGAATGGCGGGCATCTCGATGCCGAGCGATGCAAGAGCCGTCTTCTTCGGCGCTGTTGCTGGCGCCAGTGACGGGGTACACCAGGCCATGGTGGTGACACTGGCGGGGTCGTCCAGCGCACTCCCGGGGACCGAACTCGGGTCCGTCAAGATCAGCCCACTGTCGGTTTTTCCCGATAAGGGTCGGGCGACGAAGGGGGTGCGCTGTCACAAACTTCGGGCGAGCGAGGACGAGATCGCTCTCGCGTGGGTGGGGCCTGGTCCCGTTCGGGGGGCCACTGCCGCAGGTAAACCCCTGACGCTGCCGGCACCTACCGACAAGCGAGACGCCACCGGTACTCCCCCGAGCGCCCCCATCGCTGCGCTTGGCGGAGCCATAGGTTCATGACGTCCACCGACGCACCGTGCTCTCAGCGCTCTGTCGACACCCACGAGCCCCTCGCCGGATCGGCTCCATCGGCAACAGCGTGGATCGTCGTGGAACATCTCGGGCCGTGGGGCCGGGACGCACTCGAGGACTCTGGGCTCAACAGTGATTGCGTCGCGCACCTGCGCTGGGCCCTCGACACGCATGGAGTGCGCACCATTCTGGCTCGACGTAGTGGCTCGCGACGCGTTGGCGCTCGCGACGAGCCGAACACAACCGAGAATGCTGATGTTCCCTCACCGCCGCGCAACGTGTGGGTAGCCGCCTGTGGCCCCTCAGGCGGCACCGGTCGGCACGGCCAGATGTCGGACTTCTCAGAGTTGCTGCAGTGGGATCTGGAGGCTCTCGGAAGGGGTGTCCTGCCCAAGTTCGGGGTGGCGATGGAGGATGCCTGGGAGTTCGTCTGCACGCATGGCAGGCGGGACGTGTGTTGTGCGACGTCGGGCCGTGGGTACGCCCTCGCGAGGCAAGCGTCTGTCCCCGATGCTCACGTGTGGGAATGCAGCCACTTGGGAGGACATCGGTTCGCGCCGACCTGTCTGATTCTTCCCTCCGGGCGGCTCTACGGCCGTCTCGACGCTGCTGGGTTCTACCCGGCCGGTAGCGAACCGTCCCCAGACTTCCTACGGGGCGCGAGCTACCTCAACCCCGCAGCCCAAGCCGCCGACCAAGCGGTGCGCTCGGCCCTCGCCTTGCCTGCCAGTGCACCTACGCACCTTTCGGAGCCCAACGATCTCAACGGCGGCTCCGTAAGCGTGACCGTACGGACGCCTGAGCAGGGAACCTGGCGTGTGACGTGTACGGCCAACACGATCGAGGCCCCCGCCTCATGCGGTGCCCCGCCTACAGTGCGCACGGTGTGGCAGGCTGAGATTGCCAGTGCGCCACCCGGAGCGCACCCTGACAATCCTTAGGTGGACCCGTGGCAGTTGAGTCGAACGCAACCGAGCTTCGCACCCTTCCTGATGTCACCCTCCCCAATCTCGACGGCGAACCCACGTCGGTCAGTGCGCTCGCCCACGGCCGGCCGTGCGTTGTCGTCTTCGCGTGCAACCACTGCCCGTACGTGCAATCGGTGGAAAGTGAATTGGGAACAATCGCCGATGCACATCCCGACGTCGCCTGGGTAGCCATTTGCAGCAACGATGTAGAGACACATCCTGACGATGACGTTCCTGGACTGCGCGATCAGGCAACGCGAGCGGGGTGGCGCTTCGATTACCTCGTGGATACCAGCCAGGATGTGGCGCGCACCTTCGGCGCTGTCTGCACGCCGGATTTTTTCGTTTTCGATGTCGCAGGGAACCTGACCTACCGGGGCGCCATGGATGATGCGCGCCCGAGACAACCGCAACCGGTGGACGGTGCTCACCTACTGTCGGCCGTCGAGGCGGCACGCTCGGGTCAGGTCTTCACCGGTGGCAAGCCGTCGATGGGGTGCGGGATCAAGTGGCGTGAGTAGTAGCGGAGATCGCCAGCAACTCCGCGGTAGAGGAGACGGTCTCTCGGGGCCGGCCCTCTGCGGCGCCGTGCTCCTTTTCCTTCGCGTCGATAGCCCGCCATCCCGCGACATCCACCGGCACAATGCCTCGGTCGGCAAGTGATTCGACCACAGCCGATCCGTCCGCAGGCGTGAGCAGTCCCGCGTCACGATCTGCCAACACGGACGCGACGGTTCCTACCGCGCACTTCTTGTTGGTGCCGATGATCCCGGTCGGACCTCGCTTGATCCACCCCGCGACGTACACACCGGCGAGTGCAGTGTCCCCGTCCATCACTCGGCCGTCGACGTTGGGAATCACATTGTCGTTCGGGTCGAAGGGAACCTCGGGCATTGGTTCGCCTCGGTAGCCCACACTCCGGACTACCAGATCCACGTCGAGATCCTCGAACTGGCCGGTTCCTTCCAATCGCCCCTCAGAGGTCAGGCGTGTCCGCTCCAGTTTCAGTCGTTCGACACGTTCACTTCCTTCGATACCGACCGGGCGAGAAAAGAAGCGCATGTCGATCGAACGCTCGGCATCGTCTCGAGCCGGCCGCTCGATCCAATCCCGGAGCACCCCGACATTTCGCGAGGCAACCTTGTTGTCTGCCAGCTGTCCTTCGCTCCACTCATCGAGATCGAGATCAGCGCCTCGAACCTCCACGGATGCCTCCGCCAACTCACCAAGTTCTTTCAACTCCTTGGTGGTGAAAGACGCTTGGACGGGACCGCGCCGCCCCACCAGAACAACTCGACCAATCGGCGCATCGCGGAGGGTGTCGAGGACGTGCCGGGGCATGTCGGTCTGCGCAAGCTCATCTTCGGACTTACTCAGCACCCGCACGACATCCACGGCGACGTTGCCGACACCGATGACGGCAACGGATGACACCTTAGGCAACTCAGCATCGAAGTCGGGGCCCGAGTAGTCGGGGTAGCCGGTGTACCAGGCCACGAAATCGGTCGCCGCGACGCTTCCAGCGAGGTCTTCGCCCTCGATCCCCAGACGCCGATCCGACGATGCACCGTAGGTCAAAATCACCGCTTCGTAACCAGACCTCAGCTCCTCGATCGAGACGTCACGACCAACCTCGACGTTCCCGAAGAAGCGAATCCCGGGCTTGTCCCAGACCTGATCGAGGGTGTCGCGCACCGACCGAATGCTGACGTGGTCCGGGGCAACTCCGTACCGGACGAGCCCGAACGGCACGGGCAACTTGTCAAAAACGTCGACCTGAAGTCCTTGTTGCAGCAGGGCGTCTGCCGCGTACATTCCGGAGGGGCCTGACCCGACCACAGCGATCTTGGATGTCACGCATCCACCGTAGTCAACGTTCCCTCGTGTACGTCGTAGATTGCTCCCGCCACGACAACCGCTTGCGGCAGAAACGGGAATGTTCTGATCCGGGTGACATCGGAGACCAGTGCCTGGTGTTGATCAGAAACTGTCCGGAACTCCAACGATCGTGAGTCGATCCCGGACGCGTCGAATATCGCCTCGTGCACGGCGGCTTCGTCTGCACTGGCCATCCGGCAATCTGTGTGGGGCATCACGAGTATTCGATTGACGCCCAGAAGGCTGGTCGCAAGGACAAGGGCCCCTAGCACGTCCTCGGTGACGCGGGCGCCGGGGTTTCGCAGAATCTTGGCATCCCCGGCGTGCATGCCGACCACGGCCAGAGGGTCGATCCGCGCGTCCATACACGTGATGATGGCCAGACCCTTGGCCGCACGCCCGGTTCTACCCGGGTCGTGGAAGGTAGACGCGAACGCCCGGTTCGCCTCGAGGATGTCCTGAAACTCAGCGCTTGGGAACGGCCGCTGCGTTGGGTCGAGCATGGACGTTTCCTCCTTCCCAACGGGCCCCGGCGTGGGTCCGATTCACCTCGCCACATTCTGGCAGGGCATCGAGTGATCCCGGTGACGGGCTTAGGTGTCGATCCGCGTTCGATCCAGTTCATGGGCCCCAGCGATGATGAAGTCTTTGCGGGGTGCTACGTGCTCCCCCATCAACAGATCGAAGACCCCCGCCGACTCGGTCCCGTCGCTCACCGTCATCCGCCGCAGCGTGCGCTTCGCTGGATCCATCGTGGTCTCGCGCAATTGACGGGCATCCATCTCACCGAGTCCCTTGTACCGCTGCACGGGTTCCTTGACGCGCTTGCCTTTGGATGTCGCCGTCTTGACGATGGATTGCATCTCTTTGTCGGAGTACGAATAAACCACCTCGCCACCCTTGCCACCTTTTCCGAGGATTTCGATCCTGTGGAGCGGTGGTACGGCCGCGAAAACCCTGCCATTCTCGAGGAGGCCCGGCAGGTATCGATGGATGAGCGTGAGCAGCAGGCAACGAATGTGTGCTCCATCGACGTCGGCATCCGACATCACGATTATCTTGTCGTAGCGAACACTGTCGAGGTCGAAGCTTCGACCCGACCCCCCGCCGATCACCTGGATGATCGCTGCGCACTCGGCGTTCTTCAACATGTCCGCCAGTGAGGCCTTTTGGACGTTCAAGATCTTCCCCCGGATCGGCAGAAGCGCCTGAAAGTCTGCGTCTCGGGCGCTTTTGGCCGTGCCCAGGGCACTGTCGCCCTCAACGATAAACAGTTCCGTACCTTCGGCCTCGCTGCGTCGGCAATCGACGAGTTTGGCCGGCAAGGTGGAGGTTTCCAGAGCCGATTTACGACGCTGGGTGTCCCGATGCGCGCGTGCGGCGACCCGGGTTCGCATGGCCGCAGCAACCTTGTCGAGCACCGCGCGCGCGGCGGCCTTCTCACCACGGGGAGGCTTGGTGAACCACTGTCCCAGTTCCTTGGTGACCACGTTGCCCACGATCCTGCTTACCGCGGGCGTCCCGAGCACCTCTTTTGTCTGACCTTCGAATTGCGGCTCGGCGAGCCTGACGGTCACCACAGCTGTCAGCCCCTCGATGATGTCGTCTTTGGTGACCGAGGCTTCTGACGACTTGAGAATGCGAGCCTTCTTCAACTGATCGTTCACGACCTTGACGAGCGCACGCTCGAAACCGGCGACGTGCGTACCTCCTTGAGAAGTGGCGATCACGTTCACGAAGCTCCTCGTGGTGGCGTCGTACCCTTCGTCCCACTGCAGGGCGATATCCACGTCGAGTTCGCGCTCGACGTCACGGGACGACATATGACCCTTGCCATCGAGAACAGGCACCGTCTCGTGGAAGTTTCCACTCCCCCGCAACCGAATCACCGAGCACACGCTCGCTCCCTCGGAGAGGTATTCGACATATTCGGTTATGCCGCCCTTGTGCTGCAGCGTCTCTTCCCAGATATCTCCGGCGTCCCGCTCGTCTCTCAGGGTGATCGAAAGTCCAGGAACCAGGAAACTACTTTGCACCGCTCGTTCCCTAAGAGTGATCCTGTCGTAATCGGCATCCTTGGTGAACACCTGCGGATCGGCCCACCATCGCACCCGAGTGCCCGTTCTCGTCCGCGGTGCCTTACCCACCACGTTCAAACCCTTGGCTCGTTGGAACTCGGCGTCAGGCCCGTTGCCGTCGAAGACTCCAGGGACGCCACGACGAAAGGACATTCCGTGGGTCTTTCCCGAGCGGTCCACCTGCACGTCGAGTCGAGAGCTCAAGGCGTTGACGACGGATGCGCCAACGCCGTGCAAGCCACCCGAGGCCGTGTACGACCCACCACCGAACTTGCCTCCGGCGTGCAATTTGGTCAGGACCAGCTCCACGCCGGACAACTTGGTCTTCGGCTCCTTGTCGACCGGGATGCCACGTCCGTTATCACTGACTAGGACGGATCCGCCGGCCTCCAACACCACCTCAATCTTGGTGCAATGCCCCGCCAGCGCCTCGTCCACGGAATTGTCGAAAATCTCCCACAGGCAGTGCATCAGCCCGCGGCCATCGTTGCTGCCGATGTACATGCCGGGCCGCTTGCGTACCGCGTCGAGACCCTCGAGGACGGCCAGATCACGGGCCGAGTAGGCCCCCGTGGTCTTCTTCGCTGCCATTTACTGAACGCTATCGCCCTCGGACGGCACTTCCCCGGATCGGCTCGCTGCCGATCTGAGCCTGTTCAGCTGCTCGTTCGGGGTTGTCGCGACTCACACCGACACGTTTCGCCACCGGCGAATTCACTGTTTGGAACACGGCGAAATGGGGAATAGCGTGTAAGACTGAGGCCAGAACAACGCAAGGGCAGCAGACATACCACGACCAGGAGGTGCCATGACTACGACGCTTACAGCCCCAACACTCAGCGCAGAAGAACGCTGCGATCGATGTGGTGCACAAGCGTACGTTCGGGTCTTGCTGCCCGGCGGAGTCGACCTGCAGTTCTGCGGGCACCATTGGAGTCGCCACGAGGAAGCCCTGCGGCCCCAGGCCGAGGAGATCATCGACGAGACGCGGCGACTGGACGCTATCCCGGCGGACGGGACAGGAGAACCGCAGGATTAAGTCAGGGAATACCGCGAGGCTCTAATCCAGATAGTCGCGGAGAACCTGCGAACGTGATGGGTGGCGAAGTTTCGACATCGTCTTCGACTCGATCTGTCGGATCCGCTCCCGAGTAACCCCGTAGACCTTGCCAATCTCGTCAAGCGTCTTGGGCTGGCCGTCCGTGAGCCCGAAGCGCATCCGAACAACGCCGGCTTCTCGATCGGAGAGCGTCTCGAGGACCGACTCAAGTTGCTCCTGCAGCAGCGTGAACGAGACGGCATCGCTCGGAACAATTGCCTCGGAATCCTCGATGAGGTCACCGAATTCGCTGTCCCCCTCTTCTCCCAACGGAGTGTGGAGCGAAATCGGTTCCCGCCCGTACTTCTGTACCTCGACGACCTTCTCCGGGGTCATGTCGAGTTCTCGGGCCAACTCTTCGGGCGTGGGTTCGCGGCCAAGATCTTGCAGCATTTGCCGCTGCACCCGGGCCAGCTTGTTGATGACCTCCACCATGTGAACGGGGATTCGGATCGTCCTGGCCTGATCCGCCATCGCACGGGTGATCGCCTGTCGGATCCACCACGTCGCATACGTGGAGAACTTGTAACCCTTTGTGTAGTCGAACTTCTCAACCGCCCTGATCAGACCCAGGTTGCCCTCCTGAATGAGATCCAGGAACAACATGCCGCGACCTGTGTAACGCTTCGCAAGGGACACCACCAGGCGAAGATTCGCCTCCAGTAGGTGATTCTTGGCTCGGCGACCATCGGTAGCGATCCACTCCAAATCCAGACGCGTCTTCTTGCCGATCTTCTTCGTCTCGGCAAGCATTTCTTCGGCGAAAAGTCCTGCCTCGATGCGCTTGGCCAACTCCACCTCTTGCTCGGCGTTCAGCAAGGCGACCTTGCCGATCTGCTTCAGGTAGTCCTTCACCGGGTCGGCCGTAGCGCCTGCGACCGTCACGGTCTGGACGGGCTCATCGGTATCGTCCACATCCGACAGGACGAACTCGGCACCGTCTGGGTTATCCGACCCCTCGTCTTTGCTTCCCTCGGACTTCACTTCAGCGAGATCCACCTCGAGATCTGCTTCAAGTTCAGCTTCCAGCGTCGCGGCCTTCTTCAGATCCGGCTCTTCGCCTGACTCGACTTCCACCACCTCGCCGTCGAGTTTGACGACCTCCACGGTCTGATCGTTGCCCGAGGCCTTCTTCGCAGGAGCCTTCTTCGCAGGAGCCTTCTTGACGGCCTTCTTCGCAGCGGTCTTCTTTGCGGGAGCCTTCTTCGCGGGAGCCTTCTTCGCGGGAGCCTTCTTCGCGGGAGCCTTCTTCGCGGGAGCCTTCTTCGCGGGAGCCTTCTTCGCGGGAGCCTTCTTCGCGGGAGCCTTCTTCGCGGGAGCCTTCTTGACGGCCGTCTTCTTCGCAGGAGCCTTCTTCGCGGTTGTTGCCATTGTGAGTGGGCGCACCTTTCCCCTGGGCACTCTCGAGAGCCACGATAAGAGCCCGAGTCAAGCCGTGATCGGCTTGTCGGGCGTAGCCGAAGTGTGCCATGCCCGTCTTATTCGTGCACGAGGACCCCCATGGCCGACCCGACACCCACCTCCCAGGCGTCCCCCTGGCGCACCTGATCATGCACATCGAATGGCCCGACGCCATCGACCCAGTAGCGGCCTTGCCAGGCCGACCGCACCTGGACGCGGTGGCGTCCGGCATCGGTGAATGCCTGTCGAACACCGGCCTCGGGATACGCCCGACCGGGAAAGCCGACCGTGTGCACCCACTGCGCCGTCGGGGTTGGGGTGCTGGAAACCCCTCGAGCCCGTTGCTGAAAGGCCCAGGTCCACGTAGCGCTCGCCTCAGCAACGACCGCGTGGCCCACCACGGTCGAGGACCATCCGAGCCGAGCGGACGGTTGTCCCGATCGGCAGTGCAGGTCAAGGCCGACAACCGCACCCCGCGCCGGCAGACATTCCGGTTCTAACGGGGGCACCCGTTCCACGATGTCGCCGCGGATGCGCGTGCTCATGTCCGCGACCGACGTCACCTCTCCGTCGTCGGGGCAAAACAGTCCCACCGGTTCGAAGTCTGCGCCGGGACGAGCCAGCCAGGCTCGACCTATCTCCCGCCCCTGGGGGCAGCCCAAAACACTCCCTCGACATCCAGCGTCGCTGTGCTCGTCCTCTCGTAGACACGGAGCAGTGACCTTCCATCGGCATCCGTGACACGAGGCGGCCTGCTGACGACGTGCAGCAGACACATTCGACGGTAAGAACACAGCCCCGGATCCAACAAAACGATCAATCTCGTCGTCCCCGACGATGTTGACTTCACCCACCTCCACCGCCCGGGCGGCTGAAGATGCCTCGTTAGGGCCGATACTGAGGCTGAGACCGATCGCTGCACAGACACTGGCGCCCATCATCAGGGCGCCTGGGAGCACTCGATCCGGCACCTGTCGACCGTACGTCCACCGCGGTTACGCGGGATACCCGTCGCAACGCGCCTGTGGATGAGTGCATCCGCTCAGGGCCGAGGGTTTCCGCGCTGGTCAGAGGTCGCTCGGTCGATCGCATGGTGAATGAATGCCCCCACCTGCTCGTCCTCCACGAGGAACCCGTCATGACCGTAGGGGGATCGAAGAACGTGAAGTTCATCTGCACCGGGGGTGAGCTCCACCAATTCCGATTGCAGCCGCAGTGGGAAGAGTCGGTCGCTATCAATTCCGACCACCGTGAGTGGTGCGTGAATGGTCGACAGGGCGCTCGCAACTCCCCCTCGGCCTCGACCGACATCGAACAGGCTCATCGCCTCGGTCAGCGCAACATAGGTGTTTGCGTCGAACCGTCGAGTGAGCTTCTCCGCGTGATGATCAAGGTAGGACTCGACGGCGAACCGACCCCGTGACCGCGAAGCGTCGGCACCGTAGGGATCTTCGTCTCGCTGCGGGCTGCGGCCGAAGCGCAGATCGAGCTCGGTCTCGCTGCGGTACGTCAAATGCGCAATGCGCCGCGCCACGCCCATGCCACGGTGCGGGCCCTGTCCGGCAGGCGCGTCGTAGTAGTCACCATTGTTGAATGCCGGATCCGCTCTAATGGCTTCGATCTGTGCGGCGTGTGTACCGATTTGGTCCGCGGTAACCGCAGCCGTGGAGCCGAGCACCAATCCCCCTCGGACGCGTTCCGGGTACCGAACGAGCCACTCGAGGACGCGCATACCGCCCAGCGACGGACCCAACATGAGCAGCCACTGATCGATCCCTAGGTGGTCAGCGAGCGCTCGCTCGACGTCCACCATGTCGGCCACCGTCACGGTTGGGAAGCGGCTGCCCCAGGGGAGGCCATCCGGACCGGCGCTCGACGGACCTGTTGTGCCTTGGCATCCGCCCAGGACGTTCGCGCACACGACAAACCAGCGATTCGTATCGATCGGCATACCCGGACCGACCAGTCCCAACCACCATCCAGCCGTTCGGTGTCCCGGTCCCACCGGGCCGGTGACGTGCGAGTCACCGGTCAGGGCATGGCAGATGTAGATCGCATTGTGACCATCCGGCGCCAGAGTTCCCCACGTCTCATACGCCACGGTGACGTTCGGCAGAACGACCGTGGACTCGGTGGTGAACTCGCCGATCGTCAGGAATCGACGATCACCAGGGTCGTCCCCCTCCCGCCAGGCTGCGCTCGCGGGAGGGGGGCCCTCATAGTTGATGGAATCTGCCGGTGCAGACAAGGTCAGGCCTGCTTGGCCGATCGGAAGCCGGCGTCGAGATCCGCCAGGATGTCGTCGAGTGCTTCCAATCCAACGGCCAGGCGAACGAGACCCGGCGTCACACCCGCAGCCAGTTGCTGCTCGGGCGTCAGCTGGGAGTGCGTTGTCGACGCGGGGTGAATGACCAGCGACCGAACGTCACCGATATTCGCCACGTGACTGTGCAACTCGAGCCCCTCGACGAACTTCTGGCCCGCCTCGACTCCACCAGCGATCTCGAAACTGAGCACGCCTCCCGTTCCACTGGGTGCGTACTTCTTACCGAGGTCGTGCCAGGGGCTCGACTCAAGGCCGGCGTAGTTGACTGAGAGAACCTCGTCTCGATCCTCAAGCCACGTCGCTACAGCCAGTGCACTGTCGCAGTGACGCTGGACGCGCAAACTCAAGGTCTCCAGCCCCTGGGCGATCAAGAACGCGTTGAAAGGAGCAGCGGCGGCGCCGAGATCACGCAGAAGCTGCACTCTCGCCTTCATGATGAACGAGACATTGACCCCGAACAGACCGTCGGGTCCGAGGTCACGTCCATACACGAGCCCGTTGTAGGAGTCGTCGGGCGTGTTGAATCCTGGGTATCGGCCGGGATCTGTGCTGTAGTCGAAACTGCCACCATCGACGATCGATCCGGCGACTGCCGTGCCATGGCCGCCCATGTACTTCGTGGCGCTGTGGACAACGATGTCCGCTCCCCACTCCAGCGGGCGGATCAGATACGGAGTGGCAACCGTGTTGTCGACAATCAGGGGTACGCCGGCTTCGTGCGCCACCCCCGCGATTCCTTCGATGTCGAGGATCTCGATCAACGGATTGGCGATGGATTCTCCAAAGAAGGCCTTGGTGTTCGGGCGAACGGCTGCACGCCAGGAATCCAGATTGTTTGCATCGTCCACGAACGACACTTCGATTCCGAACTTCGGCAACGTCTGCTGGAAGAGATTGAACGTCCCGCCATACAAGCTGGGGCTAGCGACAATGTGCGATCCCACCTCGGCGATATTCATGATTGCGAGGAACTCTGCCGACTGACCGCTGGCGACGAGAAGGCCTCCGACGCCGCCCTCAAGGGCAGCAATACGGTCTTCGACAACCGCCTGCGTCGGGTTATTAATGCGGGTGTAGATGTTGCCCAACTCCTTTAGGGCGAAGAGGTTGGCTGCGTGAGCCGTGTCGTTGAACGTGTACGACGTCGTTTGATAGATGGGCAGCGCACGCGCGTTGGTAACGGCGTCGGGCGTTTGCCCCGCGTGGATCTGCTTGGTTTCGAAGGACCAGCCATCGCTCATGGGAATCTCCTCAAGTTTCGTAGGTGATGCGTTTCGTCTTGGTTTGGTCGTGCTTGTCGTGCAGTTATCGGATGAGTCCGTTGTCGCCCGAACCGCACACGGCTCTGGCGGGCACTGTGGACGCCGATAGAAGGGTGCTGATGGCGCTCACCGCCGAAGGCCGTGGCGCCGGGTCACTAGCTGGGACAGGAACAGCGCATGTCAGACCTCGCATTCATTCGGGGCCTTGCCCTGCGCAAGGCCGCGCTTGCCCGTAAGGGGCCAGGTCTCCACCGGAGCACCCCACCGCGGTTGGAGGGTTGCCGTCCAGCTAGCCAGGGCTTAACGCTGGAACTCTTGACCTAGTCGAAACTATAGCGGCTGGTGCGCTCCCCGTCCACGTGGCATTCACCACCGTCGAGGGCTTCTTCGGGTATTTCACGAAGCAGCGACTCGAGTTCGTTGGGCGGCACACCGTGACGGACGATTCCGGCGATCAAGATCCCCATGCGGTTGTCGGGATCTTCGATCAAGCAACGGTCGATGGCGGCATTGGCGCGGACTC
>WLWG01000025.1_pt1 | contig 159077 bp, 151 predicted proteins | sample 6712871 | NCBI WGS metagenome assembly WLWG01 (sample SAMN12718693, study PRJNA515312) | sponge metagenome | isolation source: marine sponge | host: Mycale hentscheli | place: New Zealand: South Island, Marlborough, Capsize Point | collected 2003-05-01 | reverse complement strand
ATCCCGGTAGGGCCAGTTATCCCGGTAGGGCCAGTTATCCCGGTAGGGCCAGTTATCCCGGTAGGGCCAGTTATCCCGGTAGGGCCAGTTATCCCGGTAGGGCCAGTTATCCCGGTAGGGCCAGTTACCCCGGTCCCTCCCACTCCGGTGGGTCCGGTTGTCCCAGTAGGACCAGTTATTCCGGTGCCACCCGTAAATCCCGTGGGTCCCGTAAATCCGATATCTCCTGTGAATCCTGTAGGTCCGGTTATACCTGTTCCACCACTCGCTCTAGGACCAGTTGGCCCCGTGACAAAACTTCCAGGTCCAGTCGGACCGGTACAACATTTTACACTACACTGATGGCATTTTTTGCATTTATCCTTGGGTTTCCTCCTTTGCGGACATCCAGTGGTCGCGTATGTCCTATATTTAGTCATTGCTATTTTCTATCTCTAATAAATAATTATTATATTCCGAAAAAATGAGGCTATCGTATAAAGAGCCTATTTTATAATTATGGCAGATATTAACTACACACGAGACTACCTGAATTCGCTCAACATTTTGGATTTGAGATTGATAGCTCAATCTTACGGAAATAATATCCCCAGAACAAAATTGGACTTAATAGAATTTATAATAAATTGGGAAGAAATACAAATTCCCAGTTCGAATATGTCGATAAATAACAAAAATTCAATTGGAAATGCTCTGTTTCAAGCGAGACCATTACCCGATAGATGGGCGGTATCTAAATACGTAGGTGAAATATATAATGATAATTTTGCTAAGCTGATAAGGAATTATTATTTATATAGGGACAGAGACCTCGAGGGTACTTTTCTCCTCAGTTTCACCATCATGGAGGAAAAAGATCAAATAGCGATATTGGAAGAATTGGGTCTTTCAAATTTTAAAGGCGCCTACGAGGATTTATTTAGTTTACTAAATATCCTTCCAGGATTAAATTGGAATTCCGATAAAGCAAGAGAAATAACTTCATATTCCATGGGAGAAATATTATCCCTAACTGATTTGAGTTATTTTAATGCTGTATTAGCCTATGCTACTGGTTATTGTCTTAATTATAATCCAAATTATGCTAGCGTCGAGAAATACAGAAAAAATTATGATTTACTAAATCGAAAATCACCTAAATACATAGCAATGGCTTATCTATCATCACACATGTTGCCCGATATTAATGAAAATTTATACAAGTCTAGAGTTTTAGACCACATTTACGATACTTTGGTGAGGAGTGATTTGTCTCAAATCACTCCCATGTTGGATATAGCCGATAACTATAACACAGCAAAGGCGGTTAATATGCTTCAAATGAGACCACCATCCCATATCAGCAATCCAGAATATTTCTTAAATTCGGTTTTGGAATATCGGGATGTTGGCGTCGATTTTATATCTGTATCCGAGTATTCAGAAATCCCCTCAAGACAGTACGTATTAGAAAATTTGATTAGGTACAGCGATAGAATGCTTCTAGAAATAGCAGAAGTTACGGTAAAATACGATTATAGATTCAATCTTGAAGATGAAGTTAGAAATTTACTCCAAACATATTCTTGGTCCCTTGATCGAACCAAATATTGCAAAACCGGGAAAAAATACAATGCCCCGATCCTATCTTACGGAACAGCCTTGAATTATTATTGTTATGACTATAAGGAAATATCTAAATTATGGAGTTCGGAAGAAGTAATCAAAAATAAAGGGTTTCTTAGGCCGGATTATGTCGAAGGGGAACCCCATCAGCTCCTGACTTCATTGGATTTGTTAGAATTGAAAAATCTACTCGATATATATCCTCAAAAAAATAGATTTGCAGATATAAGACGTTCCATAGGTCTCCATGATAGCATGCCAATCAGAGAACGGGGTAAACAGCGAAAACTTCGAATGTTAGTAATTTGTTTTGATGATGGATCTGATAGAAGTAGGTTGAATCCAACGGTCTTCAAAGCCCTTAAAAATAGATTCAACGTAAATTTCGACGGAATGGAAATAGACTATATCGGATCAGATATTATGTATATTGGCGATAAATATTATATAATTGCAAACGATTCATTTCCGGACAATCATAGTTTACAAAAATTATCTGAAATCATATATCAATATGATTTCATTGTATACGAATCGTGCCCATTGGGAGATAATAAAATACCGCTGCACAAACTGCTTAATAATCTCACTCTAAATATATTAAATAATAAACTTAAAGATTCGGGATATTTACTTTTGACCAACGATAAAGCAAAAAATATCAATGCCATCAGTACGGTATTTCACGAGAAGGAGAGGATCTCCAAATTGACCGGCCAAATTTCTCGAAATCCAAGTGAAAGACAAATGGTTGTTTTTGATAAAATGAAGGGTGAGGCTAGCGGACCCATCTTGCCTGCTCCATCTATAATCCAACCTACCGTGGTACCTTCCATGTCAACTCCCCAATCGAGACAATGGTATAATATACCCCTAGATATTAGAAATTATGCATATGTATCTTGGGCTACCAATTCGGGACTGATTGGAGCAAATTGGAGTATACTTTCCCCTGAAAGTTTGGTAAACTCGATGAAAGGGCGTAATTTTAGCGCTTATCCTCAAATATCACTAGCGATATCAAAGTTCAACGCTTTGGATGATGCGGAAAAGAAGAGGGTTCAAGAAGAATGGTTCGATAACTGGTCCCAGATCGTCCCCCCGGAATTAGAAGGTTTAGTCTCCGGATCGGGACCTTCGCAGCCATCACCTTTGATACCTCCACAGACAACTTCGGTCCCTCCGTCAGTAGTTTTACCTGGGCCTTTTATTCAGCCATCGATCGTACCACCCCCTATAATTCAACCCCCTATGATATCACCAGCACAGCCTTTTTCCTTCCCTGCGCCAACCTCAGTTTCCGTTCCGGTTCCCGTATCGTTTAGACCAGCCATTCCATCTGGTCCACTTGATCCTACTGAGGAATATCTTGGACCTAATTGGAAAAGCAGATGGGAAGTAAAACAAAATCCTGGAGGGGGCGATTGTTTATACTGCGTAATTTCACAAGCCCTAGCGTCAACTGGGGAACATTATGAAGTTGCACATTTGAGGGATATATTAGCCGAATCAGTCACTTTGGAAAGTATGGATAAATGGAGAGATGAATATATCAACGATCAAGTTGCCCATGTTACATTAGAACTCTGGGAAGAACAAGCTGGATTAACATATAATCAAAAGAAAATTCAAGTATCCGAAACTCTTAGTAGTCAAAAATACACCGTTGATGAAATTAAAAATTGGATTAAAACACATCGATATGGTACCATGGATGATCTTAAAATATTATCTGAAGTTTTTAACTTTATCCCTATCCTTATTCCTATTGTTTACGGTCCTGATAAAGAGTATGTTACTGCAATATGTGGTGGAGTTGATGACCCCGAACGAGTAGCCAATTCGGATCTATACGAAAAGAACATTATTTTGGTCAGGTGGGATGTATTGGGATCTCATTATGATCTAATAGCCCAAAAAGGAACAAATAAAATGGTGTTCAAATCCCTTGAACTACCTGAAGCTTTATTGGTTCAATTCACTGTATCATGTGGATCAGTTGCTAAACAGAGAAGAGAATTGGAAGAAATTTTAGAAGGAAACGTGAAAGGTGAAGGTTCCAGCGATGCAAACGGGGAGGAAGCAGAAATGATAAGGCAAGTAGAAGAATTCGAAAGAGACCAAAGAAATCAAAAAGTAGCTATGGCCGCCGAAATGGGAATACCCCTAGAAGAATTTGAAAAAATGATGATATAATGATAAAAGATATATAAATTTATATATCAACATGGGTCTATTCTAACTAATCCATATTCTTTCATTAACGGTACTATAAGTTTATCATATTTTTCAGTAGCTTCGGTGTACATAGAATTCCAATATTTCACATTGAAAAACACTACTTCATGATAGATATCTTGAGGAATTTTTATATCGTCCTCTGATGGAAAATAAACAATGTAATGACATATTTTAGTGCCTGTGACGGCCATTCCTAACTGCATTTGATCATAATGAGAATCCCAAATATGACTGTGATGATATTTGTTAAATTTCTTACCTTGCATTATTTCTTTTCTGTGAGCTATCAAGGGTAGATACATTTTGTTTGGAACTTTTATCTCACATATGGCAATATCATCTATTATTCCGTCCACTGAAGCCCCAAAGCGGGCATCCCATTTCGGAACTGCCAAGCCCATTTCTTTAATAGTTTTCCCAGTTTTTTCCGAATACCATCTCCTCGCATGTGGTTCGACCGTGACTCCTCTCTCCATCAATTGTTTTTGCGAAAATGTATGCGTTTTCCTGAATATTCCAGTTATTTCACGGGATGTTTTTACTGGATCGCTAAATCTTGAATGATCGAGTAATCCGGATAGTTTAGACGCAGTAACACGACATAATCGGGCATCGTGCCAAAATTCGGATAATTGTTCTGATTTTGTAACCCAATAGCTTCCCTTGTCAATCCAAAGATTGTCCATCTAGTTTAATCCCAAAAATGATTCAAGTCTAACCACTCTCTTTTCTAGCGGAACGTCAATTTCTATGTCACGATTAGGTTTAGAAGAGCATAGATAATTGGCGACTAGCTCTAGTAACGCTTCTGTTTTATCTAGCGAATCTCCCTTTTTAAAGAGTAAACTCCATCTGTTGATGAAATCTAGCCCATGTTTTAATAATTTATTGTCACTATCAACACATCTTGAATGAATGATAATGGCCATTCGAAGAATCTTCAAGTAGCTCCTACTGTATATGGTATCACCGAGTGATAGCATCTTTATATTTATATATTTATATTGACAAATCAATTCACTAAGTATAAATACAATGACAAATCCTCTCGCATAATTCTTTACCAAGTATTCATTTGAATCAACCGTTTTAGATTCGTTTAAAGATAATGAAGTTACGCTGGTAGACGACAATAACGTGTAATCATCGTTCGGCAGATTTTCCAGATGATGAGAAATTGTGTCCACCATGTTAGATTTGGGATTAGTCATGTTTTCAGCTATTTCATTCCAATCGATTGACATAATACGAGGGGTACTCTCGTAAGTATATTTAATGGTGGATATATCGTTCCCATTGTCGGCTATACCTACTTCTATACTAACATCTGAATATTTTAAAGTAAAATCTTTTAAAAAGGACATTTTCAAATTGATTTTAAGTAAAACTAATTTTCTATAAAATAGGCTTGCTTATAAATGGCTCAATTCAGGAAAACTCTCAAAGGCGAGGATGGTAAATCTTCCTCAATTTTTAATTCCAGGATTTCTGGTCCGGGCCCTGGTTTCGTAAATTCCCAAGTACCTTCCAATCAAAATGACAATTTAATTAGTTCTAATGCCGGCATGGTAACATATGCTCAAAAGGAACAAGATGAAAGGGAGAGAATAGCTAGGGTTGAGGAATTACCTGAATTACATATTATTTCCAGTGTTATCTCGGTCTATTCAGAAGAAGAGATAAAACGCATATCAGTCGTGGATATAGTAAATCCAGATATTAGTTCGCCTCGATTTCATACGGCTAAATCGTTGTATGATACTTGCATGGGGACAATTGTTTCTAATAGAATGTGTGGTACGTGCCAAATTGTCAATTGTTTGGGTCACTTCGGTCGCATACCCATCTCTTCGCCTTTACCACATCCGATGTGGTTAGGCGTCATTAAAGATATATTAACGTCTGTTTGCCGCTCGTGCGGTGCGCTCCTGGTAGATTCTGATTTTATCGATAGGAAGGGCTTGAAATATATGTCTGCTCAAAAGAGGATTAGTGAGATTGCCAAAGTAGCAGTAAGCAGAAAAGAATGTCCTAACATACAGAGATGTCCCGACATCAGGAGCGGAAATTTGAGTGAGTGCCAACCTAATTTGCCCCTTAAAGCTCCAAAGTCTGATGAATCTTTCGAGATATCGGAAATGTTAAAAATAGGAGATTCCGCACCAAAAGCCGTCCCCATTCCAGTGGAGAAAATCTTAACCATTCTTAAATGCATTTCTGACAAAGATGCCAAACTGATGGGGTTCACAGGTGATTCTCGACCAGAAAATCTGATTATACAATCTTTACTAGTTATACCTCCAGTATCGAGGCCTCCATTCATAGCAGATAATCGGAATAATCCCGATGATCTCACTGAAGCATATCGCCAAATAGTTATATGTGCCAATGAACTTAGATTATTAAACTCCTCCGATACTGATTTCGAGAGGGTAAAAACTAATCTTTACTTCAAGATAAAGGTTCTAATGGAGGGAAAGAAACAGAAATACAAAAATGTGAAGAAATTTATGAGTATCACTAATAGATTGCAGGGGAAGCAAGCAGTTCCCAGAGCCTCTCTGATGGGTAAAAGGACCAACATGTGCGCTAGGACTGTTATTAGCCCTGACACTAGTTTGACCTTTGGCCAAATTAGAATTCCAATGGAATGGTCCTCTCTTCTAACCTTAGAAGAGAAGGTCACCGCTACAAATATCGATGCGGTGCGTAATTTGTTAGCACAAGGTAAAATAACTGATGTTCAAACTTATCACGATGGAAAGGGCTCTCAAAGAAAAGGTGCGACAAAAGATACAGTACTGAGCATAGGTGATTCTTACCGGAGAAATATGCGCGATGGTGATATAGTAGTAGTTAATCGACAACCTACTTTGCACAAATTTAGTATGATGGCGTTTGAAGCTAAACTCGGAAAAGAGAGATCTGCTGGTTTACATTTGTCTTATACAACCCCCTTTAACGCTGATTTTGACGGGGATGAGATGAACATATGGGTACCTCAAAGCCTCGAGGCCCGCGCAGAAGCTAGAGAATTACTTCATGTTACTAAGAACATTATGTCGCCTGCTAAGAACAAAGTTAACATGGGTTTGGTTTACGATGCTATTACAGCATCTCACGTTCTTATCAGGCAGAATCAAATTGATGAAGGTCTTTATTATGAACTCAAAGGGGTTGTGGAAAATAGTGATGATTTGGTCTCTTTAGACCAAAGATTGTTGAAACACAAAGTTCCGCCGAGATCAGGCCGGGGAGTATTTAGTATGTTATTGCCAGCCACTCTTAATTATTTCAAGGGAGATGTGGTTATCTTGGATGGCGTCTTGATATCAGGAGCCATAACGGGTGAACATGTCGGTCCGTCCTCCAAATCTATCGTCGAAACCATTTATATGGAGTTCGGAGAGGAGAGATATAGTGAATTTATAACGTATGCATCTTTTTTAGTCCTCAAATTCATTACTGAACATGGTCATACTGTAGGTATAGATGATTGTATGGCAATTGATAAGGATCGGAGGATGCAGGAGAAAATGGAGAACGAGAAGGCTTTTGAGATTATCCAAGCAAAAATAGATGCCCTCGACCCTCCTCGCGATGATGATGAAACGTCTCTCCAATTATACGAGAGCAAGATAGAAGATATTCTTATGTCCTCGTTCGAGATGGGTTTTAGTCTGATCAAACAGAACGTGGGGGATCCCGAAAATAACATCGGGGCTATGTTGAAAGGTATCGGTGGTGGTGCCAAAGGTAAACTTTTCAACATTCAGCAAATTCGGGGCAGATTGGGCCAACAATATCGTAAAGGTAAGAGATTACCGTTATCTTGTAATGGAAGAATTTTGCCGGGTTTTGACGAGAATGATCCTGATATTCGAGCTAGAGGTTACATCAAATCTAATTTTATGCGCGGTTTGTCACCCGAGGAACACTTCCTTCACATGATGGCTGCGCGAGAAGGCCTTATTGATACGGCTGTTAATGTTGCGGTTATGGGTGATATACATAGACGTATCGTAAAAGCATTAGAAAATATATATGTTAATGAGACCGGCGCGGTTGTGAACTCTAGTAAGGCCAATTTTCAATTATTATTGGGAGCTGATGGCTTCGATCCAGCCCGATTGATTACAGTCAAGAGGGCTGGATCGGACGGTGATCCAATCGCATCTTTTATAGACTTGAGAGAGAAAGCTAAATTTTTAAATAAGCAAGCGGGATGGATTTCCAAGAAGACTAGTAAATTAACATCATATAATAATTATATTATAGATTCGGGATTTGATTTGTATAAAGATGAAAATAAAATTGATGTGACCGATAAATCGATTAATTTCGATTTATCGGATCTGACTAAATCGATATACGATTATCTTTATATTGTTAGAAGTGATCAGTTACTTCAGGAGGTGGTTGCTTATTCAAAAAGAGAAGAAGGTTCAAAAGATTCAATTAGACTTAGATTCTACTATAAGCTTAGTGAAGGTGAAGATGGTGAGAAATTCGAAGATCGCCAAGGGCGATTCGAGGCAGAATCGACATATCAGTTAAATCTTTTCAAAGAGTCGGCATCTAGCGTGTTCCTCCTCAGGAGGGAAAATCCTGAGGTGGTCCTAGTACTAAAAGATCCCGAACTAATTTAAATTGACAACAACATCTTAGAATACATATTAATTAATATGCAGACAAAATTTAATAGGAGTCATTAAAATGGCCGAGCAACCATCTTTAGTTTCCATTATCGCCTTGGTTTTGGTGATAGTGTTAATGTTCGCAGTCTTGATTTTGTATATTATATATTTCTTGAACAGGGATATTTCATCTGAATATGGGGCCCAATGGGATTATGTAAATGTTTCCGATACTGCCACTGAAATTAGACCTACTGGAAATCAGATACTTTCTGCTAATGGGGGTTCCCAATCTAGAGGAACTAATCCAGATTATCTTTTTATCGGTAAGCCCCAAAATGTTCCGTATGTTAAAAGAATTTTCATTGTTTTCAACCGAAGTAATACCAATCAACTTGAACTCAGAGGTGATGGTATAGATTTTGAATGTGATACAGGTGGAACAATCAATGTTAATCAACTAACAGGTATGATGTTTTTCTGGAAGAATAGCGATACTCTAATCCCGGTGATGGTTGGGGATACTATTCCAAATTAAAGAATCAAAATACTAACTAATATTTTTTTAACTACTATGCCTCAAAAATCAAAAACATACTCGAACCAAAACTATCTTAGTGAGTGGCTAGGATGCCACGAATTTCCTCAATAGAAGGATCTTCCACTTCGTAGATTGCGGCAGTGGGAGCTATATGCAAGATATCATGTTTCCATTCGTGGAGAGTTTTCCAAACTCCACCTCTGAAAATGATGAACACATCCCTTCCGATGTAATATCCATCTTGTAAGCCAGAAAAAGGGGGATATCCCGCACAATCCCAAATATTGTATTCTTTTCCATCAATAGAACAAGATCCAACCTCGACCCCCCTAATGTTTTCACGTATTTACCAGGGGAAGAATAAAGAGAAGGATCCGGGAAACATTGCAAAGCTTTCCTCATTTTTGTTTTTCCCACACCGCTTTTTCCAACAAAAATTACTTTAGTGGGTTTAGAATCTTCATTTTCATCAATAGAAACCATTGTAATTATCTATTCTAAAATAAGTGATTACTTTAACAAAGAATGCGATCTTATAAAAAATGAATTACGAATCTGTAAATATGTCGGCCGAAAACGAAAATTTTAAAGCTAACATATTATGGCACGATTTGTGGGTACAAGGCCCTATGGTGGGAGTATGTGAATTCAATGATGAAAAAGTAATTTATGCGAGAAATAAGGAAGGCAAATATGATCTTCGCCGATTTAAAGAAGGTGCTTATAAGGAAGCTGAAAGACAACATTTTGCATATAGAGCTGCTAATGGGGGTCATAGGGATCATAATCCGGAGTTATTCGCGCCCTGCAATTTGAAGGAAAATGAAGGATTAGGTTCCGCGGCAACCAAAACTTTTGATTATATAGGGAACGGGGTCTCTGATGTTATAGCAACATTGGAACCAAAAGATTTCAAATGGTTCCATCCTCCTAAGAAACATACTCCTCATACTTTTGGAAGGCCTGAAGATATTAACAACGAAGGTGGTCCGGGTGTTGATATGCAAGATGCGAGCGATGATAGCGATGATAGCGATGATAGCGATAGTGAGAATGATGACAAGATAGAAGAAAAAGAGGCTAAAGAGTAATACATTCTATTAATTAATAGAATTTTTTTAATTATCGAGAGAAATTGGTCTGGGGGTTCGATATTTTATCCATGGCACGGATTATTCATTGAAAAATAACAATTAGCACAAACCCACAGACAACCTTTGAGATTCTCATCCGTGGCAGGCTAAACTCTCCCATGTTTATCGCAAACATGGCAATTCTTGACGATGAGATTGAAATTTTTTAATTTATCAAATATTTTGTTTATCACCAGGATCACGAAGAACTCTTAATGGGCATCACATTCCACTGGCATGGTGAACCTTTCACCATGCAACTTACCCTTGAATAGAATTCCTTTCTGTGGAGCAGCCCCGGGTAAATCACTCACCACGAAGATCGAGGGAGTTGCTACTAGATAAGACTCTCTCTGTTGTTCTTGATTTTCCTCTCTTGTCTCCATGTCTAAAGCTGATAGCCTTATTTTAATGTGAGTTCCGGCATCGCCGGATTATTCATTTGTAAACACAATTCGGTGACTTAATTTGATTCATATTATTTCCTCGAAAAACGGCTACTTTTTCGAGCATTCTGAGCGCTCAGAATGCTCCAAGGATTGATATCCAAGATTCCAGTGATAATGATGAGGGCGGGAGAGTAGAGGAAAAAAGGGAAACTGAAATTAATTGGATAATCAATTATCCTTTGAAAAATGACAGTGATAATGTTGAGCGATTCCGATTCTTCCTTTGATGATTCCGATTCTTCCTTTGATGATGATTTTAATCCAGCTGAAAATGATTGCGTTCTTTGTGTGGAAGAGGACGATCCCTTATTATATGAATTAGCTCAAGCGATTATGAATTTACTTTTGCAAGTCGAACAGCATCCAGGATCATGTCCATCTTGTCAAACAAACGATATATTATACAGAAGTCCTAACAATGGATTATTACATAACATGTTTGTGTGTTAGGATTGTATGATACAAGCTTTTGTGGCCCAAGTTGTGGACATTTAAAAATTCTATTAATTAATAGAATTTTTAAAACTTTTATTGTTCGGGTGTTGAACCTCCGGGACCTGAAAAATAACATCCGATACATAGATATTTAATATTTGAAACACCGTGAGTATCATAAAGATTATTGTCTTTTTGGCATTTGGGACATTTCCCCACATCGGCCTCTTCGTTCATCATTTGCTTAAAAAGACCAGAAAATCTTTCAAGAATTGCTTTTTCGTGATGCTCCCCAACATTCATTGCAAATTTAAAGTGCTCGTTATGTAATTTCCCCTCAAACGCAAATTCCACTTTTTTCGACTTGGATCCTTTATGGATCCCTTGTTGGATCATAGCGAAATAAGGTGTTACATCTACTTTATAATAGCATGAGTTCTGATATATCTCCTCGACGTTTTCCGTTTTTTCTTCCAAATCCCATTGTTTTCTTTTTTGCTTTTTAATTGAGTTCTTGCCCATTTTCCCAAGACTGGTCCTTTTTATGTTTCCTAGCAGAAATATAAATAATCAATTTTATGATATGTTCGTACTTTTTAAGATCATCGTATTATAGACATGATCGAGAATATTAATCTGATCTATGAGATGATCCGAACTATTTCCATACAGATGGACTATTATTTTCTCGTTTTTCCCCATGGTCTGTGATGTTCTGGCATATATTTTATCAAGCCATTGATGTAATTTTATTAAGTTGATACTCCCAATCATATGTAAATGTTCAACATCATTAACTTCATTGGGAATATTAACGCTAGCGTACAACCCTTTACTTCCCTGATTGAATTGATTAATATTGTTGACTCTAAAACCATCTATTACTTTGTTTTGGGGTAAATTTCCGGATACTAATTGCTTAGCGTGACTGTATTTGGCCAAACATGTATGTAGCTGTCCTTCGTTATGCTGACAGACACATACAGTTAAGTTATCATTAACATCACTTAATTTATACAATTTGAGAGTAGGATACCAATTTAGAACTTGGGCCAGTTGTCCCGCGGTGGTACCCCAGGAGGCAAAGATATACATGTTTACATAAGATAGATCTTCCCCAGATTTGACGTTAGATATGTCTTCATATATAGCGAAATTAGGACCTTTAACTATTTTTTCAAAAAACAAATTGTATACAATATCGATGGAAATCGTGCGCGGATAGACAATTATTCCAGAATCCATTTATTTTATATAAATTATAAATAAATGAATAAATACGCTAAATCATGGATATTTTGGTTAGTTCTAATTATGATAGTTATTATTTTATTAGCGTTTTTTGTGAGCCGTGGAGATAGCAAATATTATGAGCTGTCATCGGTAGATAAAGTGGTCCAGCCTTTGATATATGATATTAATAACGATGTGAATTACAAAGTGAGACCCGGCACGCAATATAGAATATCGGAAAATCCCGAACAATACGAGAATGAATATTATGAGAACAGTGGTTATTCCGAGGGTGAATATATACAAGAATATCCCGAAGAACATATTAATTTAGAACCGGAACTTCCTCCTACTTTTTTATCTGAACCTAGCGTTGGCGATCCCAGTGGAATAAATAGAACTAAACCTGAAAAAATATGCCGGGATGCCTTGGAGAAAATATACAAAAGGAAATTTTCTAGGGTTCACCCTGAATGGCTCCGAAATCCCGAAAGCAATAGAAAATTGGAACTAGATTGTTATAATGATGAACTTAAGATAGCGTGTGAATATAATGGGCCCCAGCATTACGTCTGGCCTAATCACTTTCCTATGACCAGAGAACAATTTTTGGCTCAAAATAGACGCGATAATTTTAAGATAAATAGATGCGATGAAATGGGCGTTTATTTAATTACGGTTCCCTACAACGTCCCGAATGATTTGATTCCTGATTATATTAATCATTATCTACCGCACAACGTCCAGAGGAGGCGAGATTATGGCATAATTGAATAGAAATTTAGCACAAATATCAAAATGATCACCGTGGAAAATTTTGATATTTGCGCTGCGAGGAAACTGGCCGACGGGCCAAAATGGAACTATTACCTAAAAATAAAGAATCAACTAATGGAACATATTACCAAAGCGGGAAAAGGAGAAAGAGTTTATATTTACCATTAGAGATTATAGAGGCAAAAAAAATCCCCAAGATGGGAGATTTATCTATGATGCTAACCAGAGATGGGTTTGGATTTATGATTAAATATACTTTTAGAGACGATCCCGGTTCCGAGCTGGAGCCCGAGGGATCCGATTGCGCGAGTAGCCTAAAGATAGAATTGACCATTCCAAATACGTGGTATAATATTTGGTCGGAATAAGGAAAAGTTCGATAAAATGGCCGACATTGAAAAGTTCAACATATTAGATGCGAGGAAAATGATGGAAGATATAAGAAAATGCAAATATTACATCGAAATTAAAAAGCGGATCAGAGATCAGATCCTTAAATTTCGCAACAATGACGATTTTTATTTTGAAGAAGATATTGATCAGATAGATGATGAATATGAAAAAGAATTCCCAAAGAAAGAGGATTTGGAAAAAATGTTCAGGTGCGATGGATTCGAGGCTGAAATAGAGTACAACAAAAAAATAAGACACGAGACGAAAGGTTTCGGTTCTTGGGGAATTCATAATGACGATAATTATGACCAACCTTATATTCACATAGAAATAACTGTTAAAAACACATGGTGTAAGGAAAAGCAATAATCATTATAAATTCCACTAAATATGATTAATTTCCAATCGGTTATTTATTGCCGTGAAATCGATATTTGATATTAATTAATATCAAATAGAAATATAGACACACGATAAATGGCTGAGACTGAAGATTTCAATATAGAAAGGATCAGAAGCTTCAATATTGAAGATGCTAGAAGAATAGCGGGGAGGGAAGAAAATGGTTTTTATATAAAGATAAAGGAACGCCTGATAGAACATATCATGTCAAATTATGACGAGAATTTTATATTCAAGCGTGAAGTTCATGTACTTTCAATAACCGATGGAGAAGTTCCATTGAAGAAAAATTTGAAAGAAATGTTTAAGTCGGATGGTTTTTTTAGCAAAATTTCTTACAGGAATACTAACGGCGAAAAGGAGTACTCGTTATACGAAAATGGGTGGATCAAAATTAGGGTGGAAATTGTTAACACTTGGAGAGATCCAGAAGATTCATCATAAAAGTACGATTTGGATAACCATGGTAAAAGAACACAAATTTAAAATAAATGGATTCGAAGGGTAATTGCAACGAGAGAGATTGGTTCCCTATCGAGCCAACCCCTATCGAGGAGACTATCGATGAACTCATCGCAGATGATGCAGTTGAATATTTCAATTTAGATGATGCCAAAGCTTTGATGAAAGCTCCTCCAAGAAACATATTTTACACTAAAATCAAGAGAAGACTCAGAAGCCAAATCGCTTATTTCCAAGATGAAGATGATTTCTGTTACGAGGAAGATATAGAAATATTTCATGTCGAAGAGGATGAGTGCTTTCCAAAACAAGAAGATCTGGAAAAAATGTTCAAATCAGATGGTTTTACGGTTGAAATATCATATTCCGGAAAAACAAGGGAAGAAAAGACGTATGTGAGTTTCGCAGAGACGAAAATTCACTATTATGTCCACATAGAAGTTCTTGTCAAAAACACATGGTCCAGAACCACATAAACTTTACAACAAAAAAAATTCTAGTATAAAAAAGATGGAAGTGGCATGGATGGTATTTATCTCTATCGTGGTCTTTTTGATCGTTTTCTTTGTGGCATGGGGGCTTCGGGTTAAACCTCTTACGGCTGTTGCGTTGGCATGTATCTGGACATTGTTAATTCAGTGTATCATGTTACCAACATCCCTAGCCACATTGAAAACGCTCGAGTGGTCCGGGTGGTGGGGAGCTTATTGGATATTAGCCGTGGGGTTCTTCATTTATCTAATTTTCTACGTCACATACATGGCCACCAAAGACCACGAACATCCCAAACACCATCACCATGATCATGATCATCACGAGCACGGTAAGGTAATTGAAGTCAGTGAGATGGACTTCTAAATCATTATATAAAATATTAATTAATATTTTTGCTCTCATTCATAGAGACTGGGATCATTGATTATGAGATCATATACATAAATATTATCACAACCCACCTGCCAATGATTATCTTCTATTTCCTTCCATTCCATTCCGTGATGTGGGTGAGTCTTCATGTAATATCTCGCATATGATCTAGCAATGTCTAAGCTGCTAAAAACGCCTATCGGAGAGTGACCTTCGTAATTTTCCCCTTCAGCTACAATCCAAACACTGTCACCAGTCGACATATTTTACCATAAAATAAAAACTAAGTAAATCAATTTCAATCAATCGATCTATATGTTTGATTATTTTAAAAAATGGAATTCAATCGACTGGAATATCACTTTCAACAGGCCGGAGTTAAACCTCAGGTGGTAATTGATATCGGCGCTAATAAGGGGCAGTGGTTCACCGAATTTCGCAAAAGATTTAAATGTAATATGCATTTATTCGAAGCTGACAATGATAATAAAGAATTATTAACAGATACAGTCAGCAAAATAAATGGACAATGTGGTTATTCTAATACTATTGTAACTATTGCTTTATTGGGGTCCGAAATTGGCAAAGAAATTTCTTTCTATAAAACAAAGGGTAATAACAATACAGGTAATTCTACTTATTTAGAAAATTCTTGCTATTTTCTAGATCATGAAATAGAACGACTAAAAACTGTTACCTTAGATGAATTGATAGGCTATTCATATGAAAAAATAGATTTAATAAAATTGGACGTACAAGGGGCAGAGTTAGATATCCTTAAGGGTGCAAGAGAAAAAGTTCTGCTCAAATGTGATCTCATTTTAATGGAAGTTGCATTCCTCCAATACAACAAGGGAGCCCCTTTGGCATACGAAGTGTTCAAATTCATGGATTCTATCGGGTTTCAATCAATTGATATATTAGAAAAACACCATTTTGGTCATGATATGATTCAGGCTGATTTTCTGTTTGCCAGAAAGGATAGCGTATATGTCAAGGATAAATTCGGTTATTAATTTAAAATTGATTATTTAAATTAATCTTTTTAAAATTAAAGTTGGCCATTGTTATGGAGTTCGACGGACCGATGGTGGTTACTCTTGCTATACCTGGCCCTTGCCAGGGGAAGGTTCCCGGTAGGGTCTTCACTGAAGCTTTCCGTGATCCAAGCGGTCAGAGGGTCGGGATAAAATATTGCTGTCCTTCTTGCGCGGCAAAGAATGAGGATGGTAAAAAGAAATGTTTCAAGTGCGGTGTTGGGAAGCCAATCGGTTGGCTTCGAATCCAACCAGATATCTTTACAGGGAAATGCATTTGTAGAAAATGCAATGATGAAATGAAAGCGGTTCTTGAAGAACAAGGAGGATCGCTGAAATATTGTGCGAATTGTAATATTTCAGCGCCAAACCTTAAGAAATGCGGAAGATGTAAGGATATCTACTATTGTTCACGGGAGTGCCAAGTGGTTAACTGGACCAAACACAAGCCTAACTGTGGCAAATTATAAAAAAATTCTTAAATATTAATTAATATTTAATTAGATAACGCAGTCATATTGAGAATATAATTTTATTCAGCTTTATAGCAAGAAATTCCAGCCAATAATATTATCAAGGAAATGGCATTAAACAAACCAGCGACCAAAATATATAAAATCCAGAAAAAATTTAATGTGTATTCGCACACTTCTATAAGAAGCAAAACCAAAAACATGGCGCTTGGTGATATGGCTATGAGCATCAAAGTTGATCCCAGAAAAAATATTAAAACATTCCTCATAATCTCTAATCTACCATTATTACAAAAAGGAAAATGTTCGTAAAAATCGGACATTAACAATGAATAGAATATTGAAAATGAAATTAAATTAACTCCAAAGAAAATCAAACTCCAACCAATATCTATACCCGTGGACGTGGAACAGTCTCCGCCAAGCTGAGTTGCGCCTGCCAAAATACATAAATTACCAAAAATTGAAACATAAATAAGTAAACACCACATATTTATACCCAGATCATTAAAGAAAGATAACACATCTGATCTGATATCCCTGTTTTGTGGTTCGTCGGGAGTATCTAATTGTTCAATATTTCCAGATTCGCTATCCTGAATTCTAGGACTGTCCAAATCACTGGATAGAAATACCATTTTATTTTTTATGTGTATTATTTTAAGGATGGATTATAATATAAATACAATCATCCTGCCCGGTAATATAAATAAGGAAGCCATAACTCAATTCATCAATCGGTACCATAAACAAGAAAATGGAAATAGCACCCTGATTACGGCCAATATTTATAATATTTTCACCAAATTAGGAGCTGTGTGCTCCTATATGGCTGAGGAAAAAAAGATAATCGGCGTGGTATTTAGCATAGTACTGACACTTAACATAGGAAAATCATCTTACACAACATATTTGTGCATACATCCGGAGCATCGGGGGGATCAACATGCGCCTAAATTAATCGAATCAACTATTTCTTTCGGCGCTAAATACTTAGGAGTTAACCATGGATATTATCTAGGCACTAAAAGTAGAAGAAAAGGATGTTTAATCCATTCATGGTATCGTATTCTTGATATAGACACAATGTGGAACACGGGCTTTGGCATGATATTAGATGAGAAAAAGGCTAAACTTAAATACCGTATTAGAATGCCAGAAGATACACTTGTAGAAAAAGGCTTACATGTTGAATCGGTGAAAGACAAGATTTGTCTGATTTATTGGGACCCTAGTGAAAAGGAATTGGAAAGATTCAATGAGCATCTCGATTTTTATACCATTTATCAAAATGATAAGCCTGCAGCTATATTTATTCTATTTCCTTTAGAATGCATCATAGGCAGAACCGGCAAGAAAATAAAAATCGCTATGTTGACGTATTTTTGTTCCTTTGCTGGAAATGATAACAGTAGCCTTCGAGCTGTTTTTTCCACCGCTAGAAATGCTGGCTATCCATGTTTATACGGATACGCTATTGGGGACTTGACTGGCGAAATTTTAACAGAAACAGGATGTCATGTTACGGACATGAATTTCTATCTTGATTTTTACAATCACCCTTACGATAGAATTTGTCCAGAATCTATTAACATCCCATTATTCTGAAAATGATTTTTATCAATATTTTCTTAAGTCAAAATAATATACAACATGATAAGAATAGGCGCCTGGAGTTTAGGATTTACCACGATTTTTATCTCCGCCAGACTGGGATTATTTGGTCATAACAAGAAATTTCCTTGTGGTCTGAATGATGAAGAAGTTCAGAAAGCTCGTCTGTGCTACAGCTATCATGTTCACCCTTTATATGATGAACATAATTTTACCCCCACGATAATGTCAAATATTTCATCTTGGCATTGGAATGGCTATATTAAATCTCGAGGTTTGTCCATTAGGCCGACAAAAGTTTACATCAACAACGGCGAAATCGAGCCCTACTCGATATATTATCACTATGGAAGATTTGATTGGGATAGTTTGAGTTGGAAACATATGTAAATAGAATATAAATTTATATTTTAATACATCCGAACTTAGAAATCAAATCCAGAAGATACTGTGATCTTTCGTTCCGTCAGTTTTACTCATATACCACTTGATAAACTTTTCGAAAATAGGATTTATTGCAGTTCCCTTGGGGGCTCAGAGTACCCTATATCGAGAGGATTATCATGTGTATTTGGTTTACGATATTTATTTTAGCCGGGTCCAAACTTATACCATGTATTTTCATCTAATTTAAATACTCAACATGACATTCCTAAATAAGTACACCCATAATAAACAGTATAATTTACATCATCTATTTTTATTTGAGAAACGGTATATTCATGTACCCCCAAAATCCTCTCAACTTCATCGTCTTCAAAAAAATTGATATATACTCACCCCAACACCTGATGTTGGTCATCAGAAAGGGAGTGCCAATCACTCATAGTCACCGCTCTAATAGATTCCATTCGTTTCGGCGATTATTCTATAGTTATGATCTATCTTTACTTAGTAAAAATATAAATTTATATTTTGTTCTAGCCTTCTTTGATCTTCTCTTTCTTCCTTTTCTGGGCTATTTCAAAAGCATTATAAACTTCAACCACGCTCAATGATGGGTCTAAATAATACAGTTCACCTACCACATATAAAAGATCAATTATTTCATGATCACTCAAATATTTATTTGAAATATCATATACTGTAGGCCGATAGATTCGATACCCCAGAATTTCCTTGATTAAATTAGTTTCTAGTTCATCAGCTATTTTTAGGGCTTTCTGAGTCTTGAAATTTTTCTCAGATATGTCCGAGAAAGACACCGGATAAATCGCACCCGCAAAATATTTGATAGATAAGTACATGCATACCAGAAAAGACAAACGTGCTCTATAATTATCCAAGAACATTCCCATGACTTTGTTTTGTCTAGACGGATTAATAATAGTACTATTTAAATAGAGCATGTACCTATCAAATATATCAATTGCTTGGAATAAAATTCTGTGGCTGTACCAATCATATTTATTGCGATTGTTAAAGAATTCATAAGCGATTTGTATCCCCCATGTTCTTTCGTTACAATTTACACATTTGATCCGAGGCATAGGATCGGCTTCGGGCGGGAAATCTCTCCTAATTTCATTGATATAATGTCTATGATTATCAAAAAACTTATGATCTAATATCTTCGTCGCGTCCCATCTTTGGTCAGGATCGAACTCTAGTACATGCGAGATCAATTCAATAAATGCATATTTATCGAAATTATCAGGGTTAACATTTCCAAATAATTGTCTGTTCCAAGACTCTCGGCGTTTCCTTTCTTTCTGCTTGATACGTCTATCTAAATTGCCGCGAATCAATATTTTACTGAAAACTTCGTCGGAAACTCGACATGGTAATTTAGTGGTTATCTTGTCTAGGAGAAGTCTATTTTTATCTCCTACTCCTCGGATAAACGAGGATTTAGATATCAATTCATACATTATACATCCCACTGACCATATATCGATCTTATAATTATATGAATAATTCCCCATGGTTATTTCGGGGGCCCTATACCATGCTGTTACCACGCGCGGGGATTGAGTTCCGTTATTGCTATATGGTTTAGCCAGGCCAAAATCACATAACTCCATTGTACCCTTAAAATTTAATATATTGTGTGGTTTGATATCTCGATGTACTATGCCCTTATTATGCATGTATTCAGTCGCTAGCAATATATGGACCATATACTCTTGTGCTTTAGCGTAACCATATTTACCAGCCTCGATTATATCTCCTAAGTCTCCCTCGGCTAGAGGAAATATAAAATGTATTTTATCGTCTTTATATTCGCTTCTCAGAGGAGACAGGCTGGCCTGTACAAACGGGTCTCCTATAGACATAAATTCAATACGAACAATATGCGGATGATCTTGTAATTTATTCAATAAATCGAGCTCCCGAATAGAACCTGCAAAATCAAGGGGAGGTTCTATAAGATTTCTTTTAACAGCATAATCTTCTTTGGAAGATCTAGATGTGGCCTTATAAACAATACCATATGTTCCTGAACCGATTCTTTCTCTTTTCAACATATTAAGCTATCAAGCATTATCGTAACAATTAACTGAAGTGCTTAATTGAACTATTTTAATAAACTGATATATATTATATAACCAGTTTTAATTTTAGTTTATATACTTTATTAAAACTTTGACATTTCATTATAAGCATAACGTATTTGGTCTTTTATATTGGAAACTGAAATTAATTTAACAATATCTTAACAAAAAGGAAAAATATAGCCTTATTGAAATATATCTACTCTAAAAGATAGTTGGGAGGTTCTCATTCTTTTAAGATGGATACCTCGGAAGTGGTTAAAAACGGTCCCAACATAACCATGATGGTCGCGGATTACGGTTTGAATTCTCCCATTGATATAAGGATTGCTTTTTCATTGTTACCTGTGTTTCGCCCAGGAAAAATTGATGTTCCCAAGGGACAAAAGTTACCACATTACAAAGTTCCAGGGTCCATAGTAACAGCTGACTTTGAAGGTGTTACCAGGGGTATAATAAGACGAAAGAATGCTTTTTTTAAGAACTCCGTAAGTATGGATATTTCTTGTATCGAAAAGAATGCTAATATCAAACTATCAAGCGAAAATATACATTTATGCGGGATAACATCTGAAAGTATGATCGAAGAGGTGACTGATTATATTATAAATTATGTTAAGGAAATTCAAGAGTTACTCACATATGCAGCGGAAAATCCCGACATCAGGGACAAAACTATTGAATGGCTAAAAGATGCCTCCATGGGTATTGCTATGAAAAGAACTAAAACCTTAATGGGACCTCACAGTAATCTTGTTATAAAGAGAACATTTAAATACAACTATATCAGAGCTATCTCGGGGAGAGAGATATCCGATTCGCCTGATGAAAAATTAGCCAAACTATACCTTCGCATGTTACCTGATTTAGTTTATCACAATGATTTCTGCCGCCTGCTAGACTGGTGCAGACCCATCACATGGGTAGCCAACGGCGATTTGGCTAAGGCAACCCCAATTATTCATGTTAAGAACACTAATTCAAAGTTACGTTTTGATGTTGGTATATGCTTTATTTTTGCTCTAATTTTCAGGGAAAATTTTCCCGAATACAATGTTAGCTATGACAATACCATGAAGCCCAGTACTATAACCGTAACGATTCCCTATACTCCCACGCCGGAAAAACTGGCCAACTCAAAGAAAAATAAAGATGATTTTGCGCATACATTTATGCTTCAAAGTTCTGGATCTTTCACCCATTCGGGCCCGGGAGGTGAAGAATCAGAACGTGGGTATGCTCTCTTCGTTACTGCAATGGAGAAAATGGAAAATTTAATCCCTCGAACGAATAAAGAAATTATGGATATTATTGAAGATTACTTATAGGTTGAAAAATATTAATTAATATTTTTATCTCAAATATCATTACAAAACTTACACTTTCCCGTATTATATTTATAATACTTATAACAGTCAGAGCAAAGATACCCCTGACATGTAACACATTCAGAAACGTCCGAATCGTGATAATCTATCACAATCTTTTGGCACATATCACAAAATCCCAATTTTACACTAGTATTGTTTTCAATATTATTACAAATTTCTTTTAGAGTAACAATATCCATAAATATTTCAATTTTTTTATGGTAGTATTTTTATTTATTGAAATTAATAATATCGAAGGGATTTCTACCCATGTAAAAATATATAACAGTTCACTCCTTACCATGGAATTTTTCAGAATATACAATGTTTTTGATCTACAAAAAACATGCTCAGCTTGCCCTACAAGATTTAAATGGAAAAGTGAATTAGGAGAAAGTTTTTATTTCAGACTGAGACACGGCTTTGCTTTTATAAGTGATGAAAATGACAATTATATCATCAGCGGATCTATGTATGATTTCGATGGTATTTGTTCTTGGGAAGATGTAAGAAAATGGGCATACAAAAACAAAATAATATTGATCGAATATAGGTATTAGTCGCCTTAATAGAAATTGCTATAAAAATATTAATTAATATTTTTTTAAGATCTTGATAGTGCTTTTACATAAAGGCTACCTCCGAGGATCCCGGTAGAACGCGCAGTCTCATCTAAATCTTCACCGATTGTGTTAAGGTAAAAATTATAATTCTCATTAGTCAAAATAATATCATCACCTATTGCATAAAAATCGATAACACATCGATACGAATTTTGTTTATTTGAAATCTCTTTCTTAAAAACTTTATAATCAGTTAAAAATCCTACTTGGCTCCATAGATTCGCGAGTGCACTATGAAGTTTAGTAGCTAAATTGGGAAGAATATTCACAAAAACTTCCACTACTTGATCAAGTTCATCAGAAGTTAAAAATATCTCTCGGCATTCACGCCGACCTTTGACTGCAGCAAGAGATTTATTCTTTACGTGATGAATTTTAACTTTTTCATATCTCCTTGTTAGGAAAAATCTAAACCTAATGAGTTTATCTTCCCCGATATCGCCGTTGAGAAAGTCCTTATGCAATTTGTAAGAATTCTTGATTGCACCTGGGGCAGTTTTGGCTACAAGGTCTCTGACTCTTTTGGAATCTCGAAACCAACAAATGTCTCCGTTGGATTTATTATCTTCCTCTGAGGCCATGACTTCGATACTTTAAAAAAGTTCGACAAGAAATAACATCAATTTTAACATCCGATTTTTTCGTATCTAGATTAAAAATATTAATTAATATTTTTAATAAAAACCGGAATATACACCAAAGAATATTCCCGATTCAAGCACATGATTACTTAATCATCCATTGATAACAAAAAAATATCTGGGTCAGGATCAAATTCTTCATCGAAATGAGCCATAATAAGTAAGACAGCAAAGAATGTAACAATGCAAATAGCGGCTAAAAATACTTCACTACCATCCATCATTTAAAATAAAAATGTATTTTTACCAGATTGATTTTACTATTCCAAGTGTGTGACCATTTGTTTCACCAAGTCAGAGCAATATCTAGTCTTGCCAGCAGTTTCATCGTTAATCTTTCCCATTTGTTTATACCATTCAAATCTGTCTATTTTCTCATCTTTCATCATCCAATACCATCGAGTTAAAATGTAATGGAGACTATTCCAATGACCATATTTATGATCGAAAGTTTCGAGCAAAAGAACGAATTCTTTCTCCGTATGCTCTTGAATAGCCTTTAACAAACATTTCAAATCTCTCCTAATAAGGGCTCTAATTGAACTACTCCCTGTTGGGAGAACATCATATTGTTCTTTCCATTCTTCTTGTAATTCACCCATATAACTCATAGCTCCATTTCTACTAAACCCACGCATATCAAATTTATTGATGACACCATTTATATAATCTTCTTGACATATATCGGGAAGAACGTGTGACACGGACATATTGTTATTTTATTCAATTAAGCAATATTTTGAGGACCGATTTTGAGCTTATCATAATTTCTGGCTAGATTAAAACATGGCCAATGAGTCACTAGTGTTCACAATCATCGCTACGATCGTTATTATCGTATTTCTGTTCATATTTTTTCGAATCTGGGAGATAATTAAGCCTTATATAATTTTGGCTCGTAAAATCATCCGGGTGATCGATATCATTAAGAATTTCACGACAGATATAGCATTGACATTGCTTAATTTGATCAGAGATGTAATAACAGGTATATTTAGGATATTTAACTTTGACGATACGATTGTTTTAGCACTAAATAACACTGTAGCTAAGATTAACGAGCTACTGGATGATGAAACAATATCTAATTTACTATCGGAGGGTAAACGAATTGTGGTAACTGCGATTGGTCAGACCGCTGAAAATGCGGTCAGATTTGCCAACCAGTTAACTGATAAATTAGCACCTGTATCTTTAGTATTATTCGATCCAGAGATCTCACCCAATGTTAAAATAAATGATAATGTACATGTTATTAATATCAAATCAAAAGATCTGAACGTCTCAGCTAGAGGAGCCGATGATATCCTTGATCTTAATATATCTAAGTCACAAAACGGAAGAGCAGAATATAATATTATAAAACCTCGGACGCACAGTGTGGGTGATTATATGGAAGCTGTTAAACAGGGATTTCTGTGAGATCTGATATATAGATTTAATATTTGTCAAATAAATGGAACTTAATAATACCGCCGAAGGGAAAAATTTCGTTTGCCTTAAATATGGCAAATTGGATCTCAACCCGTATTATTCTGTGAATGTAGAAACTGAGGATATTCAGGAATTGATCGACGAAGCAATTGAGAAGGGATTTACCTACGTTGGACATATTATATTACATACGGACTCGTACGGTTGTGGTAATGGATATGCTACTGGAGTTTTACTGTTTCTAGAGCGCTCCGATGAGAAATTCGTTGGAGGTTATTTTGAGTCATCTTGGTATTCATGTGAAGAAGAAGATTCAGACGAGGAAGATGAAGAGTTAGAAATACTAAAACAATGTGAATTGAATGAACTGGGTATTAATTGTATTTTTAAAGATGAAATAAGTTATGCCCTCGAAAACTTAAAGCTAGATGTGTAACTCATATTTTATTATTAATAAAATATACAAATCATCATTTGGGGGTGAACTTTTACCAGAAGCTAAACAGACATATCGCGGGCTAAGACATCACCTGAAAAGAATAACTTTAGCTTTTACCTTCAGCACCAATAGAAATGAAGACACATCTAAAATGGCTAGCGATGAGGAGCTCAGGGAAAATCTATTATGGGCAGAAACGATAGTGCAAGATAGACAAAATAATACAAAACAACGTGCCGATACCACCGGGAAACTTAAGGTCGCACTTTACATATTTTGCGCTGTGATAATAATAATAGCATTGATATACATTTTACACAGAGCATATAAGATTCCCGAACCACCCAGTATTCTCGATGAAGTTAGAGATATGACTAATCAAACAATTCCCAGTGATATTGATTGTTTCGATGATCATTAACGATAAAAATAATAAGTATTATTTTTTTTTAATGCTTTTTGGAGAGTTGGTCATAAAAGTCATCAATATTAACATATTCATTTCCCTTGGCGCTTGGCGTTATCGGTTGGAATATACGTTGAAAATCCAATTGGGGCAAATCTGCCGCATCTGGTATACGTATGAATTTCCCTCGTTTTCGCACTCTGGCTACATTGGGATCCACTGGTACAGTCTTAGGATCCTCTTTCAGAGAAGGTTTTTGCTTTCTAATAGTTTCTTGCTTGGGTTTGCCTAGAATACTATCAAGACTTTTAGGCTCTTCCATGAGAACTATATTAAAATCGGGCCTTTGAAGTATCACTTCAGGGTAATCACCCGAACCTAAATTGTTCAAAATGTCTTCCTCGTCGGTCAGAACATCTGCAATTAGGGTCTGGAGAGAATCATAAGTTTTGCCTAATTTATAAGCGTACTCAGGGAGAGCTCCTTCCTTTTCGATATTCACGTTTTCGAATACGCCTTTATGAGCTTTATTTATAGCTTCTTGTGATTCTTTAGTACCCGCTCTAATATTTCCAGCGTTCTTGGTAAATTGAAGAAGTTGCTCTTGTGCCTTAGGACTGTCCGAAATAGAAATCATACCCGTTCCACCCGGGGTTGGCTGGCCAGTGGATATGGCAGCAGATACAGTATTAATATTTTCAGAATTTCCAGTAAATGCTAATTTTCTCAAAACTTCCATGGCCCGTTCGACCGTAATAAGCGAGATATGACCGATCGGTTGGCGTGCCAATCCGGTAAATTGGATGGTATTGGGCTTACCCCTGCTAAATATAAAATCAGCGATCATAAGTATATGGCGAGGATCTATGTAGTTACCACTAGCAGAATTTAAATCTTTAAGAGCCTTGATAAAATAACTATATGCAGCTTCCACACCCAAAACGGCAGTAATCTCAGATAAGCTGTTATTGTAAGTCCTAGTGGAATCGACAAGCGGGTTAGATAGAGTATCGTATATGCCAAACTTCTTCTCGGGAGCGTCTTTAGTCGTAAGGAACCAATGATCATAAAATTTTGCCGCACTGACTTTCCTAATTTGCTTAGTGACTGTAGTCATTATTAACCTGTCAATATCATCGATATCATCTGGTGAAATTTGGTCAACAATATCCTTACCCGAAAGTTGGGAGTCTTTAAGTTTCACGTATTCTTTATATTTCTGATGCACAGAATCAGTGAATTCATCCGATTTTCTTATTTTCTTAATTATTTTATCCGATACATCTTGGGGAATGATAAGAGGGTATAATTTAATGTTCCTCTCAAAATCCTCATCTCTACCAGAATCATTAGTTTTAGTGTAAAATATCGGTGTGTTTACCGATATTTTGAAAGGAATTTCATCTCCCCACTCATATTGATTTTCTTTCAAAAGCTCTTTCACTTTATCGTGATAAATGGCTCTAATTTTCTTATAAGACAAATTGGGTATTGTCTTCTCTCCACGGGAGATATCTACCCCCAAAGTGGCCTTGAAATTTACAGGAGAATTATCCCAAGAGTATCCCTTTTCTGTTAAGTGAAACCTTACCTCTTTTTCGTATCGGTTATGAAAATAGATATATGTCTCAAGTCCGGTCGAGAGGACAAACATCCTTTTAAAGTCGGATTCGCCATAAAAAGTAATGAGATCATTGAGAGTTTCATTATTCATATTAGGGCTAAGTCCATCAGGATATCGACTCAATTCAAAACCATGTACTGAATCAGCCTTTCTATTTTTTCCCTCCTCCTGTTTTTCGAAGCTTAAAGTTACAATGGATTCTCCTAACTTATTGTCATATTCTATAACTCTCCAAAGTTGGATAGAATTTGACAGGTTCCATTCGAATCCTCTCTTTTTCATGTGAAACAATACATACTTGATGTATGCGGGATCATATGTGATATAATATTTTTGATCCCGATAATAAATTCTGATATTAGCATTAGCCACATGTTTATTTTTCTTCGTTTCGATAAATTCTTGATCTTTGATGAAAGGCATTCCGGATTTCCTTTCCCGGATAAATGTGGACAAATTATCATCATCATTTGAAAAGAATGGATTGTAAACATACATAATATCCCGATTTATATTATAACGCAATCCCAGGCTATCTAATAGGCCAGTTAATTCTTCTCCAGCTATTCCAGACTTGTCCATTAAAACAAGGTCTAGCTTGACATACCAAATATTTTTACCATTCTTACTGTCCGGAAATAATTTCTTGGCTTCTTCTAATTCATTCTCATACAAGGGCCTAACAACAGAATGAGACTTTTCCCAGACCGCGAAAGACACTGGGTAAGCTTTCTTTATGATAGGGACTCCTTTAATGTAAATCATGTCAAATACGGGAATCGCGGTGTGCCTAAAGAAGCTCATCTCAGCGAACCTCTGCAAACCAGCATTTGATGTTGATACTTTCCCTGCAATTAAATGAAGATCAATAGTCGCCACATGAAACGGGCTAAATACTATTTCAACAATAGGACTTTGATGGTTTCCGTAGGAATGATCGATTATGTTCTGATATAAATCTGTCATAGAAATTTTGTAATAGATTAACTTGCTCAACTTAAGAGGCATTCTCATAATCATAGTTTCAGCGTTACTACTGGGTAGTTTATAACCCATCATCTCAAAATATTCATACCAATCAGGAGTTCCTAATTCTCCTAATGTGCCTATTTCAAATCGAGACATTTCGATTAAGTTTCCGATGGAAACTCCCTCCAAATCTTTGCGCGTAGCTAAAGTTTCATCAAAATTTTTCGGCCGCGTGGTTAAATGAATAATGGTGGACTTATTCTTGGGTTGATAGGCGAAAATTAGTGATTTAAGCCCCTCGATGCCCACCAGTGCGGCAGTTGCCGCACCACCAACATGAAAAGTATTTAATGCTACTTGTGTAGAAGATTCTCCCAATGCGTCAGCTGTGGAAATACCCACATTCTCGGAGGGGATTATGCGGGCATCCATGAATCGATTGATCAATTCAGTTTTAAAATTTGACAATTGACTTGGGGCTATATAAACACTGGTTAGTTCCTCCCTTAAGAATTTCTTAAGAGAATTATTAGCCGTTTCCCTGGCTTCTCTGTCAGTACATCTTACGGTCGGTAAGAAACTTACCAAATTATCTATTTCTCCAGACGACAACAAGCGAGGTTTATCTTCCGGATTTTTATCCGGGCCTGCGATATTGAACCAAGTTGATTCCATTTTTATATTGGAATCAGATAAATTTAATGGAAATGGTTTATTTAAATATACATATTATTTAATATGTATTCATTTTTAATATAGCGGAGTTAGTATTATTCTTCCTCATCTGCGAATTCATCCTCATATTCATAGTCTTCATCGTCTCCAGATTGCTCTTCATCGTAATCATCCTCATCTCCAGGTCGAAGATTTTCATCTAACTCTTGATCCACAACATCTGACAATTCTTCAAAATCTTCGCGGGCAGCTTCTTCGGCAAAGGTATCCCCGACGATATATGTTTGATCCTTGAAATCAAACTTCATCTCAATATTGAGACCGGCTAATAGATTCCTAAGAAGAGTAAAAGCGTAAGGTACCGTTATTTGACCAAATTGGTCCTTGCTTTGTGATCCGGTGCAATTCCGACAAACAATCTCATCCTGCTTTACCTTAGGTACAGCAAAGTTACCACAATTACTGCAAGCGACGGTTTTAAATGCATCGGAAAGATCGCATAATCTCTCTTTCAAGAAAAAAGACGCGCCATGACCTAACATAGCATCCCTTTCCATTTCACCGAATCTAATACCACCTCCTTTTGATCTACCTTCCGTTGGTTGATGTGTGACCGCTTTAATTCCTCCTTTTTTACCACGCGCTTGGTATTTATCATCAACATGATGCCTTAGTGCTTGAAAGAATGCTGGGCCAATGTAAATTGGGATCTTTAAAGGTTTACCAGTAGTTCCAGAATACATTATCTCTTTTCCGGATTGATTATATCCTAGCTCTCTCAATATCTCGAAAAATCGGTCTAAATCGATTGGCTCGTAAGGAGTTCCGTTAATTCTCTCGCCTGTTACGGCGCCGACCTTTCCTGTCAACAGTTCAATCATATACTCCATCGTCATTCTTCCCGGGATGGAATGAGGATTGACTATCACATCGGGCGTCATACCCGAAGCCGTCCAAGGCATGTCTTCCGCATTAAGAATGGCTCCAATGGTTCCCTTTTGAGCATTCCTAGCGGCGAACTTATCACCGACCTTGGGTTGCCTAAATTTCCTCAGTACTACTCGCACAATTTTATTACCATCGGGCCTTTCTGTAACTTTAACAGAATCGACAATTCCATCCTCCAAAGTTCCCATGACAATAGGATTGGCCATCGCTACGCCGGTCCCAGGATCAGTTCGAAAAATTGATATAACCACATCACCAGACTTCAATTCAGCATTTATGCTGGGTAGACCGTTTTCGTTGATAGCATGATAAAATTCTTCTTCTCTATCCGTAATTTCGCCCGATTCTTTCCTAGGTTTGCGAAGAGTATCTCCTCCTCTATCACGACTCATGATAACGGCTGTGAAAGGTATATATTTAACAATTTGAAACAATCCCAAATCAATAGATCTCCGATTAAAGATAAAAGCATCTTCTCCAGTCATTCCCAAGTGAGATGAGAAGGCTATAATCACATTTTGTCCTTGTGGTGTAGAATCCATGCCATATACGCTTTCCATCTCAGTGGAAAGTATAGGATTGGAAGGATAAGCTAATAATTTGGTCTTGCCATCGAAATGGTTTCTCTGGTTGGCATGGTAAATGGATAATGCCTGAGTTGCCATGTTGGCCTGAAAAGTAGCACGAGCAGCCTGGTCTGTCTGAGGTAGGGGTATAACGCTAGCAGATACACCCAACAGAGCCTGCGGATGTAGCTCACAATGAGTATATCGTCTATGATTTTCGCTTGTTAACCTTTCAAATTTTCTTTCTTGTTTTTCCAATTCCCATTCTAGAATTTTGATTTCCCTGACCTTGATGTTATTTCCATTCTTAGCCGTATTCAATTCTGCTTTAGCCCTGTCAAGTTCATCTCTAGCGGCTTTCTGTTCGCTGAAATATTCTTTAATATTAGAGGCAAAAGATGCCAATTTAATATATTTTTGCTCTTCGGGGTCCACGTAAGTAGCTGCACCCAATCGAATTAAATCGTCAAAGTTCAAGTGTTTATTAGGATTAGCCCTCTTTAAATCGTTATAGATAAGATCTGCATCATAGCCATCTTTATTATTCACCAGAAAAAGTGGCCTAATTAATCGAGAATTATCAGTGTAAACGTTGATATTGTCGTCCCGATCTCTGCTAACCGATGTTTCAGGCGTGATAATTTCTTGTGTGGAACCTCGTTTTTCATTTGAATTGACATTAACTTTCATGGCATAGATTTTATTATATAAAGATTCTGGGTCACACCATCCTAAAAACCTTCCATTCAAGAAGAACTTCCCGGTCAGCTTTCTCTCTGAATCGGGAAAAATGAAAACATCCGGTTCCACTTCTTTTTCTACTCCCCCTTCTCCTTTAATACGTATAAATTCTTTACCTTCGGGATTCCTACTGAGCATCCAGGTAGAACTCTTAGCAGAATCTCTCCCCCCTTGCCGATTCTCTATTTCCTGGCGATATTTTAAGGCTGTTAATTTTTCGATCAAGGATCTCTCCATATTAGGGGGGAGTCCTTTGCTTATAAGAGCTGTAACAGCCATATTTTTCACTAAACCGCATGGTCCTCCTTCGGGAGTATGAACAGAACATATAAATCCGTATTGATCGGCTTGAATATGTCGTATATCTTGAACCGTGCCTTGATGAGAACTTTCGATATCTATCCGAACCAAGTGAGATAAAGCAGCCAGTTTATTATCAGTCTTCAATTCCTGTACCACGTTTTCTTTACGGTAAACTCCTCTAATTTGCCATCCTTTAGCGAAGGCGTTCTTGAACAATTCAGTTACATTACTATATTTTACCTTGCTAACGATCTTCTTGGCTAAATCAATGTAATAATTACCATTACCGCTAACATTTGGAAACTGAGGTAGAATTTCTAATAGGAAAGATGGTTGAATTTTGTCTGGACCTATGGTTTTCTTGTCTGAGCCGGTTAAGTCTTTTGGAATTTTCATCTGGGGATTATTGTATCTGATTTTCATTTCTTCCTCGAGCGCCTTCTTCAGAAGATGATTCCACAAAATTCTAAAGAATTGCTCCATCAATCTACCAGCAGATTCCAATCTTTTGTTCGACCATAAATCTCTATTATCTAATTGTCTAACACCTGCCATATATTCGCTTATCCTAGCAACCATGAACCCCAAGTTCAAAAGCTTGTACTCATACCCAAGTTCCGGAGCCAGATCATTCAGAGTTGGGAAAAGATCTTTCTCCAGAATTTTGATCATTTCTTCTCTAGCTCTTTCCAGATCAGGGGCTCCCATCTTCGTTCGAAAGAATTTGATAGGATCCTCGCCATCTGTCAATATATCTATTAGAGTATGGGACAATTCAGCTGTTACTCTTCCTCTATGATCCTTACCGACAAATGGTAATATATATTTATCTAATATCTCTTGATAATCCATCATAGTGGAATCACTACGAGTCGTTAAAAATCTGAATATATAGAATACATTTAATCTTTTCTTTTTTCTGGGTAGCTTCTCTGAACCTTTGATTATCTTGTTATCATAATAATTAAGCGATGATAGAAAAATGTTAATCTTTTTGTCCTTGTCAAAGGAGAGTTCAACAATAGAAGTTCCGCTGTGACTTTCGAAAGTGGTTCGGCAGATGATTTCACCTCCTGTATATTTGTACAGGAGCGGCTTATTGAGCCTTATCTTCTCGAAATTCATAATAATCTTTTTCTTACCCTCTACTATAAAATAACCACGTGATGTATCCGGGTCTTCTCCGATGTCTAACAATTGCTTATTGGACATGTTTCTCAAATGGCAATATTTGGATCCTAACATTAGGGGTATATCTCCAATATAGCACATATCGGCAGCTAATGGGATACAAATTCCATTGTCATAACAAAGCGTCGGTCTAGCATAAATAGAAACAGCATAGGTACCGTTAAGTGCCTTGGCATGGGAGGGTAGAAATTTATCACCAAAATCTGAACCATGTATAGGCTCGGATTTTGCGTTTGATGCAGGAACTGGATATTCACGTCCTTTAATATTTGAGCTGGTTTTGAACTTAGGACTTTCACGATGAACATCTAAATATTTAATTTTACCCCCGTCGGGCAACTTTATTGTTATGTTTTTCAACTGATCTTCTAATCTATTCTCTAACCAATTATCAAATATATCCACTAAAAAACATCCGAATTTCTTGAATGCCAAATATTGTTTAACCCAAGTGCCTTGGTCTTTCTTGATAATACCGGGGATATCCTTGGTAAGTTCAATATCAGCCGTTTCCAAAGCTATGGGATGAGGAAAAGGAAATTCGACAATATCATCAAAACCAGTGTCTTTTGGTGTTTCCGTGTCGGCCATTTCTCTTCAAAAGATAGACTTTATAAAAAAACGTATTTTTTATATGATTAATTTTAGATATTATTTAATATCTATTTATAATATAATTATCTAACCATCACTTTATGGATTCAGTTAATAAATCTTTTTCTTCCAGCATGTGATAAAACTTACTTTCTCGATGAATATGAAGAAAAATCTTTACCTAGGAGTAATCATAAGTTGTTCCTGAGACTACCCAGTTTTCCGGGATTTTTTCTGATAATTGAATATTCTTCTCGAATTCCCCCTTGAAGTTTGGACCAATTTTGCACTCTAGTTCTTCTAAATCTAATATGAACATTGATGTCAGTTGACCTATTTCAATTTTCTATCCAGAAGATCCGTTCGAAAAACTCGATATTCATCCTTAATTTTGGCGTTGGATATTGCTTTTGGTGATGTGAACCTATATATTCGCTTAGAGAGATCAAAATCTCATTAAATATCTCTTTATTCTCAAAACCGGAAATAATTACATTGAAAGATGCCCTTTCTTCTTTGTAAGGGCATCTTTCAATGTAAGTTCTGTAAAATTTAAATCATAATGTGCTGGCCTTATATGGAGGGGTAAAAATCAAACTATCCCAATGTTTTGATAAATTGCCTATATCTATGAATTTATTAGTGCGCGGCAAATTTTAAGGATCATTTTTGCAATAATATTTTGTGTAGCCAGTATTCCAAAATTGATCTTTTATTAATATTATTATTTTTATAATTCCGTCATGGATACACAAGAACACACAACTCCACCTTTCAGTAAGAAAGATTATGATTGCCCGCCGTATAATCTCGATTTACCGCTAGAAGAGATTATACGTCGCATTCTCGATTTTAATGAATATGACCACCCAATCAAAAGTGCCAAAGAGGCGGCAAAAGAAATGTATTTCTTGTATAAAGCTATTGATTTGGAAGAACCTATCGCTACACAAACCAGAAATATTATTTTAGATCTTATCTCCAATGAACCCATAAGATTTAATCACCACGGATTGGAATGTAATGTTGATATTTTTTGGGGTGGTAATTGGGCAGGACATGTATGTTGCGATCGATTTCTTGGGGAGGGTTTGATCGGTGGCGACGTTTATAGAGAAGAATTCGGAGGGATCTCTTTTGTACCCAAAAATCAAATCTCGCCTGAATATTTCTGTTGTTTGATCAATAACCCCGAATTTATGGAAAAAGATGAACATCTTAAGCATTGGTCTTTCCAATCTGTTTTGGATAAAATCAAAATGTTAGCGGAAGAAATCGCGAACGAACAGACAGTCGCTTATTCTATTAATATCAAGGGTGATCCTAGATCTTAAAAAATTCTATTACTTAATAGAATTTTGCATCATTAAAATCATCTATTAGAGTTTCTCTTTTATAAGAACGATTTTCAACAATAGTTGTGTAATATCTCGTTTTGACTTTGGCTAATTCATAATTTGTATATGATAGAAGAAGTCATAGTTATTAACAAAGTGCTCCTCCAATAAATATAAAAATTAGTCTATAATTAATTCTCTTTTTATCCAAATCAAGCAGATGGCCAAGATAGATCTTAATAGAATTCGTGACCCTCTAGAGATGGCAAATCGTTTAGAATACATGATCCCGGAAGCCTGTCTGACCGAAGCTCAGACACAAAGAGGACTTGACATGATCAAAGATCTCAGAGAATTTCCGGAATCGTTTAAGTTTGAACACGCAGGATTAAAGTGTCGTATAACGAGAAATAATTATATGGTTTGGTGTGGCTACGTGGAACACCGCGAGAATATCGATATTCCTAATTCGAATGATGATGCTACTGTCCATGGTGGCGTGACCTATTGGGGCGACGGAGAGGTCGGTTTCGATTGCAATCATCTTTTTGATTTGTCACCCGCGACATTCATTTATACTCTCCATCGGCATTGGAATAATCCTATTATTATTAATCAGTCCCACTATCGAACGTCAGAATTCGCCATCGATCAAGCCAAGAAATTAGCCAGACTAATTTCCAAACTCAGCTTGGAATTGACAGAATTGAGAATTAAGGGTGATATCTAGGAAATATTTTAAAATATTTATTAGTTAATAAATTTTTTTATGGTGTCATTAGATATTGAACTACTTCTCCGTCTAAACACAGCCGGCTGGTTATTTTAACGATCACCGATTCCTTGCAATTGCTATATTCAGCAGCATTTTTTTGGTCAAATGTAGTATATCTTCCAAAAACGGAAGATAATATGAATATCATTGATGTGGCATAGATTTCATAACCATATTTTCGGTAACTATTATAATTTCTGCCAATATAATTAACCAAGGCCTTATATCCTCGGTTAGGCCTCATAATATCATATTTTTCGGATAATCGTCTCATCACACGCCTAATTTTTGGATATTCGGAATCTACTTCGAAGTGACTATTGATGGATGGATAAACTATCATTTCCCCAAACATTTTGTAGTATACATCTCCGGCCGATGGGCGCTTATCATGATTCTTGTGAATCATAGCATTCAAAATTTTCCTTAAATTTTGATCGCTTATTTCATCCCGAATTGCACCTTTGAGCTCATCATAATTACCTTGTTGCCTCACTTTTAGATCTCCATACATTTCTAGAAATATAATACCAGTCGAATAAATATCATGACCAAAACATGATTTAACATTTGTATCTCTATACACAGCAGCTGTTCTTTCGCATTTAGAATATGGTCTCAAGGATATAAATCCTAAATCGGCTATGACTAATTTTAACGGATCCCTTTGAATTAGGATGTTACCCGGTTTTATATCACCATGAACGAGATGTAATGAATGAATTTCTGTGAGCCCTTTTAGTAACTGGCGGGCCATTTCATCTTTCAAATGTCTGGGTTGGCTATCCGTTTCATTTAACCACTTTCTGAGTGTAATGGGATATGCCTTCATAGATAATGTAATATTCTTAAAATCAGCGCCAATAAATTCCACCACGTGTTCTTGTCCCTTTAAGAACACACCGGCGATAGATTCTTGGACAAGGTGAGAATATTTACGAAATTCTTTCACAGCACATCCATCCACTATCTTTACAGTGCCATATGCACCCTTGCCGACTTCGGTCATAATTTTATATTATCATTTATAAAATGAGTTCATACAAAGAACTCCCGCCTGCTAATCTTGCTCAGGGACAGATAAAAGTTGATGATAAGAGCAAGCCTTCCAAGAGACCTTATTGGATAGGATTTATTGTATTTGTAATATTGGCAATAGGGCTATTATTTTTTGTATTGTGGTGGTTTGTATGGAGAGATACACCGAGTCCACTCATAACCGCCTGTGAAAACAGTCAACAGTGCGCACCTAACGAATTTTGCAATAATAAAGTTTGCAATGCCGTTCAATGCTTAAATCAATCAGACTGCGATAAAGTTGCTAACGGAAATAATGGAACAAGATGTGTAGGTTCAGTTGGTAATATTAAAGGATATTGTCAAACGGCTACATGTGAAACAAATACAGATTGTGCCGATTTTGGGGATAATTATATATGTTCTATCTTTGAAGCTGATCGGGCCACCCCATGGATTTTTTCAGCTTGCGTTCAAGCTGGTCAAAGTTGTAAATCGGATAGAGATTGTTTTGGAGGAAATTCTGGATTGCAATGTATTATTCCCGATGGAGAAGGAAGTGGCGTATGTCAGCAATGCCAAGACAATGGCGATTGCCCAAATCCCAACGGTGGCAACTGGGTATGTAATAGTAGCGGTGTTTGCACTGAATGTACTGGGAACTCTGCTTGTACCGATGGAAGTCCGAATAGTGACAATTGGACATGTAATAATGGATCATGTTGCGATAATCCTCAGTACACAGTTAATAATACGAACGGTGAAATGAATAATTCATGCAGTCAAGGTGAATTATTTGATCTATGTGCAAAGGATGGGGATTGCAAATCTGGTAATTGTATCGATTTAGGTGCATCTAGTGGTGGGGTTAATACCTTTATATGCGGCGGTGGGGCAAACGGAAAAATGACCTTTTCAGCTGGAGTCACCATAAGTGATGGTGTTGGAGATCCGAGCACTTATGGGCAATACATTTGCACAGGTCCAGTAGGACCGGACGACACGGGTAGCCAGCCGTTCGCTGTCGACGGTAGATGCGAAATTTATTCGGCCGTCGGTGGTCTTCGTGCCACTGGCGGTCCTTGTGGACCGCCATCTTTTTGCCGAGATCAAGCTGCCCATTCCGGAAATCTTTTGTGTACCGGTGATGTAACTTTCGAAAATCCATTTGTAACAGTTTGTACTGACAATGATGATTGTAGTTCAATTGGTTCAAACTGGGGATGCGGTACCGATGGACTTTGCGGGACAGGATGTAATGACGCTAGCGATTGCCCTTTTGGATTTGCTTGCAATCAAACGGACAATCCTCCCGGTAGTTTTTATGGAGTATGTACTAACCCCACAACTCAATTAACATGTAGCACAACGAGCTGCCCAAGTCCAAACGCTCAAGGTTGTGAATGCCCCAGGGGATATGCATGTAGTAGCACCAAAGGAAATAAGCCTTTTTGTGCGTGGGCTCCTGACGATTCAGACAGTCCTCCTCCACCTCCTCCACCGCTCATCGTCACATCTATATGTACTCGCCCAGCCACAGCGTTACCTCCCGTAGATCCTAATAATCCACAAGCTGGGTCTGTTGCATTTATCCCGGCTTACTGTGTTAATGGATTTTGTAATACCAATCCCGGCTGGATCAATTCACTTTGCGTTACAGATGACGACTGCACTTTCTTTCAAGAAGATCCGTCTAAAGGAACTAGATCTTCCCTGTTATGTACAGAAGATGGCACGGGTTTCAATGTGTGCACAGGTCAATTTAATTGAGAGAGTAAATTGTTGTATATTAATTAATATACATTCAAATATCAATATAGTAGCCCAAACTTCTATTTTCATTTTTACAAACTCTAAATCCTCGCTGATAAGCTGATTCTTCTCTTTCCAATTGCCGTACATGCTCAGATAGCGATTTGCTTATATATTGATTACAATTTGCGAACGCGATGGATAATAATTTCTTTATTATTTGAGCCGACGGAGCTTTATTATAAATTGTATCCACGTAGATTACACCGTCCAATTGAATATAAATAGCATAAACCGTATCTAATATGGCTGTTAAATTGCTCCGAGAAATAATTTGATCCAAGTTTTGATCAATCAGATTAGCACTCAGATATATTATAGCGGATACCAATAAAGGGATTATCATGGTTTGATTTGTTCGTTCTCTTTGCGAAAATCCCACGATATAAGGAAAAGCTCGATATAATATTTCGATAAACAAAGTTGCTACTGATATATCAATATTTAGTCTGGTCATATCTTCTATGCCCATTTTAATGGCATCGCTCATATATACGTCGCAATACTGTTTGGGACTGTTAATTAATATAGCCCCATCGATTGGAATGCTATAACTTTTTTTCTTAAAACTGGGATAGTCTAGCACCTCAGCAAATGTGGAAGGTCTCCGATCGATGTCCGTATTGACTAACCTTTCTAATAAAGGAATCCATTCTTTATCTATTCCCATATCAATTAACATCCTTGAGGGATTTTTCATAAGATAATACACATATGTGGGAATACCATGCGTCATTTTATAGTCGATTTCCATACCAGATAATATTTCAGCCATGGTAATTCCCAACGCGTACATTGATACTTTAACTTGATCATATGGTAGTTGGCGTATTTCTTTACCACTATCCATCGATTTTGCAGCCTCCAAAGATTCATACAATATGGCTTTGCCCCTTTTAACAATTTCTTCGGGAGCCGCCAATGTTTGACATAATTTGATATTATAATCGAAATATCTAACCAATTCCATGTTTCCAATTTTGGCGAAAGCGTTAATATAATTATCAGGAGTATTGTATATCATAATATTACGAGGCTTAATGTCACAATGTACTATACCATTCTTTTGCAAAAAATTCAACCCGCTTATAACTTCGTAAAGTATCCTAATTCTCACTTCTATATCTATTCCACGATTTGATTGTCTCAATAACTCAAAAGATGAATTGTCAGCTAATGGCATAATAATATAGACATATTCCTTTTCCCTATATACTTCGTATGCTTCCATAAGATGAGGATGTCTAAAACGAGACATTATATCTAATTCAGCTAAGGCCATGTCTAGTTTTACCTTTTTCATGGCAAAATGCCTTCCATTTTCACTTTCTATTTCGTATACTTTTCCAGCGAGACCTTGCGATATTTCTTTAACCATAACATAGCTATGATTTTCCCATGTATCGGGAAAGTATCGTGTATAATCATCTCGATCCATGACTTTTAGAATATCTATTTTTTAATCTATATTTACGGAAAACCATCACCACATTTGACAAACTAACGAGAAAATATTGCATCAGTAATATTCCATGCGAGACGAAATATCTCTATATCGATTCATCACAGGGACATTGTGAGCCTAGAACAACAAAAAAGCGATTATTCAAGTTCTGCTCACATGCCAAAAAACTAGCAATAATTTTTTTCGTCGCTCACTTGCTCACAAAAATGACAAAGTTAGGCTTGATAACTACATCTCATCGGTTAAATGGGAATAACAATATAAAAAACTTATTAGTAATAAGTTTTTTTAATTGAAATTCAATCTGATTAGATACAAACTTTGTATAGACAAATATCTTCCTCGTCTGGTTCCTCATCCCAGGGAGGATCGGTACATATTGCGCATATTATCATAGAATAATAATTACAATTACCAGTAAGCGTCTCGACCATTATAAATTAAATTTTAGGTTATGGCGGATAATATACACAATCAATTTTCTTATCCAAACGTTTTATTGACTTTTGGAATGCTTGGATTTGTTGTGTTTTGTTAGATCAAAATTGTCTTTATTTTCTATCACATCTTCTCTAACACAAAATGCTAATAATATTAGAGGCGTGGCCATAAGGGCGGCTACTAAGATCGATGTTAGGTCCATTTTTAATAAATATTCTAAACTTTAATGTAATATATCAATTGATATAATATATCAAGATTTTCATCAGGAAATTTTTAATCATAAGACACTATGTATGTGATTATATCCGGATTTAATGTTTTAATAAAATCATCCAAAATAATTTTGTAAAGATTAGGATCTCCCCCGGCCAATCCACACCCGATATATTTTGGGATCGCCAGGGTTTTAATTCCAAGAATATCAATCTGAGTTCTCAAATTTCTTAAGGAGAGTGTGAACCAATTAAGTCTTTGATCTGCATCGTCTCTCAGCCCGGCTTCCGAGATGACACCTTGATAGAATTTTCCAGGTTTCCCCGGGGAAAACTGCCCAAACAAACATGCGACGTATTTTGTGTTCCCCCTTGTAGCCGATATAATCTCAACATTCCCTGGAATGCCTCTATCTTCTTGAATGGCTAAATTAGATCTTCCCGGTGTGTTTCTTCTAAATGAATAAATATCGACACCCAAATTATTAGAAATAGCTTTACTGAGACTGTGAGATCTAGTTGTTAAACAATTACATTGTTGAATTATCAAATCAACATTTAGCTCGATAATATCTCCGGAAATTTGTTTCAACATCCTGATTTCTCCGGAAGGAAAGTCCCTTTATTGTTCGATTTTAATTATAAAGAAAAAATAGTCGCTATATCCATATATTTTCCAAAACAAATTCCGGGCGATTGACGGTATCCTTTATTTTGTATTTTCTTTTCGAGTTGATCAAGTAAAATATTAACCGGCAGTTCATAATTGTGTTCTTCCATAATCTTCAAATAATAATGTGTTAATACCCCCGTTCTGACGCCATTAATAATGGCGTCATATGACTTCCCACCATCAGAAGCACCACTTACAATAATAACATCACAATAACTATTACGCCCGCTACCCGTTTTTTCGAGAACAAATGAATTTTTAACTTTACCCAAAGTCCATCTAAGATCGAAATTGGTCCTGCTGTTACAACAATCCATACTTCCTCTTAATTTAACACCTTCGGGTAACTTGCTAATTAAATTTTTATAAATATAATCATCGGATAGAATTTTATTATCATGTGTGATAATGGCCCTGTTCGGTTGATCGAGCTCAACCACATTTTTATCTTTTGTTCGTACGCCATGGCCCGAAAAATGGAAATATAGAGTAGTCCCTGGAGATATCATATTATACTTAGAAGATTTCCCGAATGCTTTCTCATCACAATCATGTAAAAGCCAATTGAAAGATTCGCATATGTTTTCGTAAGTTGGTCTAATTTTATCAGTTAATAATAGAACAGTGTATCCGTGACTTTTAACCAATGATGCCATTCGAATGGCATCATTGATGCAACCCCCCAAACTTTGATGGGTACCCGTATAATTTATTCCTATTATTACAGCACGTTTTTTCATTTTATTAAATATATAATATTATATATTTAAGATAGATTTTTTTTATTTAATATTGCTTATCTCTATGAAATATCGGTTTGGCGATCTAAATGTTTCAACCCCGGAGGTACAACCTCGAACCATTTAGTTGACCATTCATCTTGGGCTTTCTTTTTCTCTTCGTTGCCTAATCCATTGAAAGCTGCTATCGCATCTCTTATTTGGGGATAGTCTCTAAGATCATGTCCTACCATCGAATCTATCAAACTATCAGGTTTGAGTAGATTCCAATCATTCTCAATCAAGCCCAAACTGGTAGCCCAAGATATATACGCAAAATGTCTAACATTTAGGGGCATATTATACCATTGATCCCCGGTAAAAGTGGATGTTATTGGGGGTGGAAGCGTACTATGAGATGAAAGGGTGGGAGGAGCAGGTGCTATAGGAGATCCTATCGAGCTTCTACCTTTACCACTTTGACCTCCCCGAGGACTTCTATCACCCTGACCGGCTCTACTCTCTCTGGAGACTTTACCAGGTGGCAATCCCTCCCCAAAGATAGCTGCTATTGCATTTTTCATCTTGGTCTTTGTCAGCACATCGGTAGATCCTGTAATTCCGAAAAACGCGGTGGCCGCTCCAGTCATTTGTTTTCCCAGCGAATCTTCAGATCGGAAATCGCTTTTTTCAGATTTCTGAAAAGCTACAAGATACGAGGAACTCTCTAGCATCTTATAAGCTTTGCAATCATTCCAAACAGGAGCCATAAAATATGCTTCATAATCTTTCTCTTTTGCAGCGCGTTCTAGCACTATTTCTGCTGCCTGAAGTAAAATGTCTTCGATGTACGGTGGATTAATCATCCAAGCGCCACCTTTAGCTGTTTGACCAACCTTGAAGAAAGAACCAATACTACCGAAAGGCTTGTCAACATCTGGGAAGAGCGAACAGAAAACTCCATCTAATCCCATCAGGCGCGAATTCAACGGGGACGCGAATCCTTCAATCTCTACCTCGTAATTTTTGTGAAGACGACGGGCTGCATTAAATGGAATGCCCCAGGAACTACTATAGGCCCCCAAAGCTGCATACCGAAGCAACACTTTAAGTGTTGCTTCGGGTCCACCAACATTTATCATTCTTCCTAAAGCTTGTTCTTTATCCGTCTCAGAATATTCCCCAAATCGGGCAAATTTGTTTGTACAAACTGGAGGGTTTTGTCTCATCTCCTCTAGTAGCTCTTGGGGAACTGAGTCCCCCTGGTTTACAACCGTCATACCAATTTCCTGTATAATCTGGTGAACCATATCATTTATTTCATTTTGATATTGCTTTTTCCTGTCCTGGTCTAAAAGTTCTTGACGAAATTTATCGATATCTTTTCCGCGGGGCTCTCGATATATTGTAGCCCATTGTGGGTAATAGTTAGTGGGGGGTGCATTGGCCGATGCCATTAAATAGCGCTCGAGAGCGGCCCTCTTTTCGTGGCGATCTGGAGCATCGTATTCATCCATGATTTCTATAATTCTATCAGTCAATCTCCATTGTCTATACTCATTAACTAATTCGTCAGTTATTGGTAATGTTTCTACAGGTAATGGTGCAGTAGATGAAACAGAAAATGATACAGGACTTGGCTGGTGGGGAGATGTTGGAAAATAACCGGGAGTTTGCGAGGATGGCAAACTTCTTCCTCTTCCTCTTCCTCTTCCTCTTCCCCTCTCTTCGCGAGCTCCACGAATTCCTCTACTACCTCTACCACCTCTGGGAAAACCTTGGCTACCAGAACTACTGGATCCACCATAAGAGCTCTCACTCTCAGCTGGCTGCTTTTCTTTATGGCTAGAAGCTCTGGCCAAGTGATAAATTCTAGGGTTTTTAGGTAATCTAACGGATCGAGGACCAGAGAAAATATATTCACCCGATAGGTCCAACCAATTATCCATTGGCATGGTTAGAAAAGTATTGTCAACGGCATCCATGATTCTGTTCATATCTGCTAATGGTAAAATATAATTGTACATCATTGATGAGAAAGTTCCATCTTTGTCCACTCGAATCTTTGTTGGATAGAGGTCAGAAATATAGCTGTATGGATTCATAAAACGACGAATATTCATGGGAACTAAATCCGAAGACTCAGGTGGTAATATAGCTAATAACTGATGTAATACATTATACTTTCCTTTATCAGGTGGATCAGAAACAACATCGTTTAATTGAGCATTTAATTTATCGATTGATTCAGCATCTATAGTAAGTTTCTGAAGTACCTTGTTCAAATCATTCAATAAGGGAGCGTAATGATAGGGATAGTATTTATCCCATTTAACATCTCCATAAAAATAATACCTTTGAACCCAAGAAAACATGCTTAGATATTCCATAACCATATGTGTTATATCTTCTTCTTCATAGACCAAATCAATATCGCTCAATATTGATTTTAGAAATTTAATATCATTTTCACTTCCATGTATACCCATAGCGTTATCGTACCACAATTTTCGATATTTATCATAATAAATTATTACCTTATCCCCGGATATTTCGGAGGCTTTATCCAATAAATCTGATTTATTCTCAAAATATTTCTCGCCTTTATCTTTCTCGGGCTTATCTTTTATATTTCTAGATCCATTTCTCCATCTTTTCTTTTGAGCATCCAATTCGGAAGTATTGGCATTGATACGGGCCACTTTACCGAATAAAGAAATTTCCTTCTTGGCTAACAAATTGATCAAAATTGCCATATTTTCCCAGATAATCCCTTCATTATCGGTTAATATTACATCAGTGGAGTTGAGACCGTGAGCTTGTAGAGAATTATTCACAATCTTTTTGGTTTCTGCGTAAGATCCAATAATCTGATCGATGGCACATTCAACATTTTTCATCGATGGTTGTCTTGGTACGAAATCGTTGCCAATAAAACTCATAATAGTAATATAATCCTGCGAACCGATACCTATCATGCCCAAGCTTTGTCTTAAACCAGATATATCTACTACGTTCGTGTAACTTTCACGTACGACGTAAATATTATCAACTTTATTTTGTGGCATACCAAGGGACAACAATATCAAATCAGCATCTTTTCCATACAATACATTGACAACGCGAGATTTCCTATCCTTTCTAATGGGAAACTGATTAATTTTTTCTGAAAACCAAATGTCCATAATCTTATGCTCGGCTTCTCCAGGGACAGTGTGTGGGCTGTAAATAACATTCTGAGGTAGTACGGCTTCAAACGAATCCTTAATGTCGCCTTTATTATCCCTATAATTGGTCTTGTAGGGAGTTTGTGCTCGATTTATCCATGATTGCAAACGTTTATCAAGTTTATCCATAAATTCAGTTCCCGGAGAAATTTTAGCGCTATCAAATCGACCCAATTCTTCCGGTGTATAATTCATTCTGGCGCCATATCTCCTCTTTCGTTGTTGTTGAACTTTGGCCAAAGGAGCTTTCCCATCTATGGCTAAAATCAAGACTTTGGGTTGATAAGCGGACACGATTTCCGCTATTTTGTTTTCGACTATACTAGCAAAGATATTAAAAGCCTCATCGGGACCATCTTTAATTAGCCTTTCCACATTAGCATTAAGCTCGCGGGGAGATATCTTATCCGTCCCCCCACCGTAAAACCATGTCTTCTGAGCCGCTTGATGAATTATACCAGGAGTATCTATAGCTAAGCTATGTACGTCCACCCCCGTGGGAAGTTGTCTATGAACCACATTTTGATGATATTTTGCTATATACCCACCGTAAAACTCGGGAATACCCATTTTATCGCATCCAATAACGAGCGATCACTATTTATCAATGAGTTTATTTTATTATCTGATCAATTATTATATAATAAATATTACTTATTATACGTGCCAATCGGCAAAAATATCTTTGAAATTTCTGGCTCTTAGGGTATTTATCTATATCGTGTGTTTAGGTTAGATTATAGAATGTAATTCTTTTCTATAATTTATCAAATTTAATATTAAAACTAAAGCTATATAAGAATGAAAATAATCGATTGTTGTATGAATTTTATGTTCCTATAAGATAGTGCCGTTAATTTAGGACTAAATGTGATGTTTTTCTAATTTAAGAAAAAATCTATCGATAAAATGTTTAATCGAACCAAGCGATATTCAGCAGATTTGTTCAGAACGGTTCTTTTAATAGTTAACTATTAAAAGCATAATGGGATACTTCTTAATAAGATGTAATACAACAACACCCAATACAATATCGGACCATTGTATCGTATTGGATTTAGATGAAACATTAGTCCATACTTTTGAAGATACCAACTCTATTAGATTGTTAAATATCCAAAAAGACCCAGATTATATTAGAATGCGAAAAAGGATGTATATTATAGATATTGATGATCCTTCAACAAAACGGGGGGAAGGTGTGCATTTTTATATGTGGGGGTTACTTAGGCCCGGGGTTAAAAAATTTCTAATGTTTTGCTTCTCGTATTTTAAAATAGTGGCGATATGGACCGCTGGTAAAAGAAGATATGCGGAAAAAATAGTTCAAGAAATTTCGAAAGATGTAAGAGAACCTCATATTGTTTACTGTTTCGATCACTGTCTTGATCATACGGGCACATGTACTACTAAAGATCTTGAAAAGATAATTAGTGAATGTCGTAAGGAAATGTCCATTAAAAATACTTTTATGATAGACGATAGAATGTATAATTTCGAACTCAACCCAGATAACGGTATTTTAATACCTCCTTATCATCCGATTCAGAAGAAAGAAATACTAATAGATGAATCTGATCCCACATTGGATACATTACAAAAATGGTTTCTTAAGCCCGAGGTCATCGCATCGAAAGATATTCGAGAACTAGATAAATCAAATATCTTTTCAAATTAACCATGTCAAACATCAGGATATTAATTAATATTCTGAGAATCAATCTGTTCAAAGTAAAACTAACTGATGAAGAAATAATGGAACCATATAATAAACTTTATAGCAAAGTAATCAAAAATAATTAGATAACTTTTTCATCTTTCCTGATATATCAGAATAATATGATTAATAGGTCAAATTTCCATCCCGATATAATGTCCGAAATATCTTTTAAAATTGATTATTTTATTGTCTACATTCGCTTAAAAAATGAGCTCTCCCCAAATTGAGTATCTCTGGTTAGTTAGTTATCTTATCAAAGGAGATTTCGTGGAAGGCATTGCCTTCCGGACTAAAGATGAGGCCATAAAGTATGTGGAATTCGAAATGGAAGGAGACGATGAATTCACTGAGGAACATAAAGAAAATCCCGAGATAATAGAAGAAGATTTTATGATGTGGGAAGGATATCGTGCGGTCTACAATATTGAAAGAATAAAATTCATGGATTTATAAATAATCTATTAATTAATAGATTGAACAATTTTTCAAAAATTGCCATATCCAACTGCAACATAAATCTATCTTTTCTTTGATTAATAAAACAATGGAGGGATTCTATAGGCGCATTGCATGTTGCGATAATATCCGCAACATCGATGATACCCTGGCTAAGTATGATGAAGAGAGAGAGCACATAATCAGAACACTTACACGAAATCCAGTCGAATTAAGCGAGAAGATATGGTCTGAGGATGGTTATTTGTCCAACGATCCAGCGTGCATGTGTCACGCTGGATTACAAAAGAAGTATACTCCCTATGCATGCCCGCCATGTATAAACATGGGTCGATTGATTGATCGTGATACCGAAAGATTAGGCAAACCCTTCTTAATAGAATGTGGCGAAAAAGTAGGAACGTCCTTCGTTTTAATCTCTTTGCCAATAGGTACCACCCTGCTGGAAATTGGATTTCAAGATAAAATAAAAGCCCAAAATTTTCTTCAAAAGCATCAATCTATGTTGAAATGTGGTAGCCAAGATATAAGCAATCTGACATTTGTCAGTTCGGATATTTTCACCAATAACATATTAGTGTGGTGGATCATAGATAAAATTTTTCAGAGAAAAGGTCTACCTTATAATCTTCCATTACACACGGGTTATATATGTAGACACAAAGGATTTCTGTTATCCAATGCGCCCACAATTGGAAATTACACCAAGCTAAAAGAAAAGGCTAAAATGGAAGAATGGGATCGATACAATGTATGTTCATCCATATGTAAACAATTGGGAATCATACTAGATGTTCTTCATAAGAATTTTTTTACTCACGGAAACCCGCACGTTGACATGCTGCTTTTCTCTGAGGAGGAAATTGAACATCATTATGATAATGTCTTAGTATCATCGGAATTTATCACGCACATTGTGGATTTCAGCTATTCTTCTATTACTCATAGTGGGACCAGATTATATCCTCATACTGAAAGGTCTGATGTTATATTAAATTACCAAATGTTACATATAGATATTAAGGATGGTAGATATTATCTATCTGATAAAACAGATATATTATTCAATTATATTCGCCATGCCGGATTACCTATATATAGCAGCTCCTTTGATTTCTATTGTTTCATAGTGTGTTTAATGTTGGATGGATATTTCTATGATTCGGTCAAAGGTGACAGCGATTTAAATTTAGCATGGGAATCCATTTGGACAGGGGAAGATTTAATTAAAATCGAAAAGAGAATTAAAACCAATAGAAATCGAGACGTTGATGTGGTCAGGCTGTTATCTAAATTATGGTTGCAATGTGAAGTTGTTGAGACGTGGCTATCGATGTTGTAAAATTATCTATAAATTTATAGATATAATTAGAATTCGACTATTCTTCCCTGATCGATCATGGCTTGCATAATTATCGGACAGTAATATTTGGGCTTGGAATATTTATGACTAGTCATTGAAGCCACTTGGAGCCATCGAGCGTACATATCCATTTTGCGTGGATCCCAATTTTGAATTTCATTAGGGTCTATCCTCATTTTCATATCGTTATAATTATTCATCACCATGTAATAGGCCGCATCATAATCAATCGGATAATTTAAAAATTCAGGAGGAGGCATTAATTCTAATTCAAACATCACAGGTGTAAGTTCAATTTTTGTCCACGTTGTACATTTTTTACCTCTAAAAATTGTTTTACCGTTTAAAGTGAATGGATTCTCCTTGGTTTTATCAACAATAAACAAATCACCATTATCGATTCTACCATATATAGTTTGATGGCCCGATTGTATTAAATTTTGTTTCATTTCTTCTTCCACTACCTGTCTCTTATTTTGGATAAATATATTATATGCTATCAATTCATATTTATCCATTTCTCTCCAACCTCTACCTTCTGACGGTTTGTACAGACGATATCTTCCTTCACCCTTGATCTGGCGGGCAATTTTACCGTGTCGCGTTTGTTCTTCTTTATCTATATATAAAATATGAAAATACACTGTTTCTTGGTCATCATCCTCACCGATCAATTCGACCTTTTGAGTTAATGGATTAACTCTGAATTTCTTTATCCTTCTAGTACGAGGTCTACCTCGGTTTCCCTTAGCTACTTCCTTAGCAATTTCATTATTTATTTCCTTAAGGGGCTCGTGTACCCTGTACCATTTCCCGGTGTAATAATTAATTATAGCATTCTCAAAATCGCCATTTTGTTCGTTGTCCCATTTTTCCAGAGCGTATTCCAGGATACTTGCCTGTATATTTAAAGATTTAGACTTAAGTTCGATGTAAAATATATCATTACCTGGTCCATATTGCTTTAACTGTTCGATGACATCATCAATACGACTTTCCATTTCAAGTATAGTATCATCGATGCCAGAATATTCAACATTGATTAAATTCTTTCCATAATAATATAAACTGTAATCACTTAATCCGATTTGTGGATATTCTCTATCAAGGAAGATAACACCATCTTTCTCGTTTAAATAAACAGTATATCCAAACCTATCTTTAATTCCCCTTTTTGAGCCTATGAGTTCTGACACAGCTATAACAATATGTTTCTGGGGAATTCCCGCGAGAGAAGGAAGTTCAAACAGTTTATCATAAGAGACAACTCCATATTTTTTAAATACCGGAATTAATCTAGAAAATATACTTTCTAAGGCTTCTCCGAGGTAGTAAATATCGTACGTAGAATAGTCTATTCCTAATTCTTCTTTATAACATGTGTACTGACAAGCTTGGTAATTACATTCTGCTGAATAATCCTTATGCGGTGGAGACATTTGATTTCTATTTTTATTAAGAGCACAATCGACGGCTACTATCATCAATTTTCTGAAAAATTGTTGTATACGTATTTCCTTTTCTTTGGCCATCAAGTAAAGATCAAGATCGACTGATCTCTCTGTGCCTATGTTCGGTATTGCAGCGAGTCTGTAAATTTCCAAATCAACTCTAACAGATTCTAACTCGTTTGGATGCATAATTCTCCCCGTTTCTCTAAGAGTTTCATCATAGAGTTCTCTTTGGAGTTGCTTGATTCGGGTAGTATGAGAAGTTGCTCGAATACCGCGATATTCTTTCTGTATATTATTACTTTCATTCCAATCAGATGTAACGGTAAATTCCTTCGATACATTATTAACACTTATACCAACCTTACCAACAGGAGTTATAATTACGACTTTGACATAATTACCATTAACATTTTCGGGACTATTAATTATCTCAAGAGCAGCTTCATTGACTGAACTCGGAAAAAGTTTTTCGCTTGAAAATATCGCACATCTGGGCCTTTGCCCTTTGGAGCTCGGAGGGAAATCATCCTTAATCCTTCTCTGTGATCGTGACTCTTCTTCATTCCTAATAGGACAGTAAGGTCTTAAGTCCGAATCGCCTGTACCCTGGAAGACAGATTCCCGGCGAGTAAATATTTCATATCCCATTTTTTCAAAACATAGTGCAAACGGGATGGCTCCACCGTCCACATATGGAATATTTATATAAATAACCCCATTATTATCTCTATTAGCATAATCTATTATGTAAGCGCATTTTGGTGATAAATCGTAAATGCTGGGTGTATATTTTTCCGGATCGGGAAACAATCTGGTCATATACCGTGAAAGCTCGATTTTTGGTCTGTACCATCTGACGGTTGTACGTTTTAATTTCTTAAATTCAGCTTCCGCCTGACCCGGTAATTGCTCAAATTTGGGCCTCACGGCATATTTCTCCAACCCTCTACTCCCAATAGATCCATCAGGAAACACAAACACGCTAGCTTGTAGCGCGTTAGGTCTCAAACCTTCAACTCTCTCATCTTCATATATTTTATTGTACCAAGAATTTTGGAATGGTGACATAGCCAACGGTAATACGGTAACAGTGTTGGTATAGGATCCTCCCCCTTCCAGTCCGATTTTATGTTGGACCTCTTCACCTCTATATTCAATATTAACTTTATTGTCAATGGGGGCGACATAGCTAATGTAACCTCCAAAATAATAATTAACATCTTCGATTGACGCATTTGAGTAGTCAAATTTCTCTGGTAAAAGATCGTCTTTTTCTCGTAAAAGGTTTATCAAAGGCTTAATATCATCAGGATCGTTCAACATAGGCGTCGCAGTAGTGATGACTATTTTGCTCCTCTTAATGCTGTGAAACAATCGGAAATATTGGTTGTAATGTCTTTGTTTATCATGCTGTTTCAGAAGGTCCTTTTTGGCATTTTTATCTGGTATAGTCAACAAATGACCCTCATCGAGATAATAGAATGCACCAGACATATCCTTAACCATCCGATCGAGATTCTCTGAGGCTTTCTTTCTTATTTCTTTCTCGGTTAAACCTATGGGGAATTCTCCGGGATTATTTCTAGCTATTTGCAAAATATAATTTTCCAAAGCTCTTCCTGTAAGAGAACCGCCTCTAGCTCCCATGCTTTTATATTGAGGATAACTTTCTTTAATTTTCGCACCTGGAGAACCATATTTTAATACTTTTTCTGCTTCCAATCCTTCCCCTTCCTTTTCATAATCCAATATTTTATTTTCCCATATTTGATGTTCATCTGGGTATTCTTTAATTAGCATTCGAGCGAATTGACCGTGAGTGAAAAGCCTATAATAACGGGACAATCCCTTTGTCGCTGAAACTTTTTGACCTTGATATCCTTTAAATTCGTTCTTGATTAAACTAGGGAGCTTATATCTGTCGTTAGTATCACACATACATATTATTTGCTTTTTGGCATCTTCTAGCACTGCCTTGTTTGGAGCAATTACAAAGAATTTTTTCACAACTCCTCTATTTAGCTGAAACCATTCCATGGCGGTCACAACTTTACATGTTTTCCCAGTCCCGGGTTTATCGATAATCAGTCCCCTGTCGTAATGCTGCATGAATCTACCAAAAAATTTCTGGTGATTGAATAATTCTCCTTGGACCTCGGGAATTCGTTCATTTCTAAGTGAAGCTAATTCGGCAAATTCTTTCTTGGAAGATATAATTGCTTGAAGATTGATATCAGAACGTTCGGGATAAAACGATACTAGGTCCGATAATTCTAATTTATTAGTACTCATTGTATGCGGTTTTATTGACAAATTATTTTTTGAACATGCTATTGAAAATGATTTTAATTTAATTTTTATTTTAGATAAATATATCAATCTTATTGATCTTGAGAGCGAATTAATAAAAATGACTAAGGTCGAAACAAATTACAATGCTAGTATTGATGCGTTGTGGAATCCTGAAAACGATGGAGACGACGGAATCGATATGGATGTTTCTGCTATAGCGGCTAAAGTTAGAAGCGGCGAAATTCCCCCTCAACAGCTCAAATTATTGCCATATCAAGTTGATCATTTCCATCGAATCGCAGACGACATTATTCCGCGAAGAGCTGGTTATCTTGATGGAAGCATGACCGGTAGGGGCAAAACGATGGTAACTGCTGCTATAAGCATCTCTTATGATCTACCCGTTTTCGTGGTGTGCCCCAATACGGTAAAGAAAGTATGGGATGATACTGTTACAGCTTATGCTGTCGACTGTATAACCATAATTACATATGATTTGTTAGCTGGTAAGAAGCCAGTTAATATTTCAGAAGAAGAATCAGTCCGTGAAACTCCTCTATCACATGGATATCTAATTAGAATAGATAAAATGCTAGATAAGGAAAAATTGAGTTACGCTCCAACCAGGAAACTACTCAATCTCATAGGTTCCGAAAATTCGCCTAACAAAGGAGGGGCTTTATTTGTTTTTGATGAATGTCAGAACATAAAGAATCACAACACTGCTCGTTTCAAAGCATGCCGTACCATAGCGAATACATTAATAAGTGTTAAACATTGTTCGCGGTTCGCTGCCCTATCGGCGTCTCCCTTTGATAAGGTGGAACACGCCCTAGCTTTTTTCAGGTTATTTGGCGTGTTAAATAACACTCAACTTTACACTAAGAGAAAGGCCACACTACAGGTATATTTTCTAGGATTAGAGGAAATTATAGATTATGCCAACACATTAGACCCGATCCAATGTAAAGTATTACAATATAATTATAGTAATGAATTATGTTACGATAATATCGATCAATTTAGAGCCCGCGAATTTGCTTATTCTATTTACGAGAAGATAGTCAAGAATCACATCGGATCATCTATCCCGGATCCGAAAGACTTTGAAAGTACTAAAAATATCACAACAGGCAAATTATTCATCTATGATGGTTATTTTAACGTTCCGATCGAGGACAGGACAAATCTTCGAAATAATATCAATGCACTTATGGGCGTAGTAAAGCCAATCATACAAGGATTAGAAGTAGCCACAATGAATCATTTGGCCCAGATGACTTTATCTAGGAAAGCCATAGAAATGGACAAGGCATACTTATTCGCTTCTCTAGCAGCTCGAAAACTAAATGAATCACCTTCCAATAGAGTGATTCTAATTATGAATTTTATTGATAGTATAAATGTGACCGCCGAAGCCCTCAAGGAATATATACCAATGATCTTAACTGGGAAAACTAAGAATAGATCTGAAATAATCGATCGCTTTCAGAAACCTGACAATCGAGACAGATTGCTTATCATGAATACCAAAGTGGGGGGTCAAGGAATTAGTTTACACGATTTATATGGTGGTCGTGGAACACATGTATTTATTTCTCCCGATTTTAGCATCATTAATATCTTTCAAGCCGTCGGTCGAGTATATCGAACAGGGCTAAAAAGCGACGCCTATGTATATTTAGTTTATGGTGTACATAAAGGTTGTTACGAAACGAACATAATAAATGCTTTAGCTAGTAAAAACAAGGTAGTCAAAGGATCCATTCCCGGGTTAGACTCCGAAGGAGATGTATCCCCTTCGGCAAAAAATAAGGTACTCTTTCCCGGCGAATATCCTAAGTTTATAGAGGAAAATGATGAGGGCGGTGAAGAACCTAGTTCTGAATTAATACTTGAAAATAGTGATTCTGGTCAAAATAATGGACCTTTATTAAATACTATAGGTATACCTGGATTTGGGAACGATACAGACTGGCTGTCTCTACTGGGAGAAAATTAGATCCTAATAATAAAATATATAATATTACACCATGTTTTGGAAATTTATTAACCAATAAATTTCCCAAGACGCGAGCATTTTATTATGCGTTTATATCTAATATGGATATTACTTTTTTATTTTTGGGATTTATGCAACTTGCTATTTGTTTTGACAAAATTCCAAAAATAGAACCATTTTTATCGGAATTTTTGGAACTTGGCTCCCAACGCCGTTTTAATAAAATTTTAGTTTATCTATAAATTTATAGATAAACATTGACGAATAATTCCCAATGTAAAATTAATTATAAAATATATAATTTTTTATATTTATAAATGGATTGGGTAAATTACGAAGGTCTTTCCATATTGGCTACAGAATTTTTCCGCGAAAGATCCGAAAGTAAATCTAATTTACTTTTTATAGCACTCCAAAATTGCCTAATAAAAGCGAAAAACGGAAAAGCAAAGGCTGATAGAAGCTCATGGATGTTTTATTCTGATGATGTGCCTAATTTCTTGAGTGAGCAAATTGATTGGGAGATAATTGTGTATGATTATGATACCACTACTAAGTCTCCGGATTATTTTGAGATGATTGAAGATATTGTGAACGCGATCGATAGAGATATTTACGTGATTTTATCCGTTTCAGATAAAATCATACCTATGTTTATTCAATTTAGCCAAATCGCTATGGCTCCAGGCAGTTGTTTGGTTGGCGGGAAAGTGAGAGAGTATTCTAATAATGTTTTATATAATTCCGAAAGCTCAGATATTATGATTGCTAATAAAGGAGGTATCACTGGTATTTATGCTCCACATGATATATTTCCACCTCAGCCAACATTTATCTTTCCTAATTATCAGGCATTATATCTTACCGTGGGTCAACCTAACAGTGGCCGAAGAGAATACTTCTATAATGTAAGTAACATCGTAGAAGTGGAAAAGACGGGTAATTGGGAAAATAAGATTAGGAAAAACTTAAGAACCGGATATTCGGTGGTATTGCAAGCTATGAATCAATCTAGAGCAGATAGGACCCCTGCGATTAATGTCGCACGTGGGCTAAATATTCCCGCGATTATATTATGGTTCAGTACTAGGGGTAAACCATTTGAAATGGTTACCGGTGAAACTAGACCGGCTAAAGTGTATCAAAACTATATTCAATCATTCCAAGAGCCCCTTAAAGACGAAGGATTTGTTTTCAGACTTAACTAATGGTATAAATATTTAAAAAATCTTTTGCAAAAGATGTCGCGCAAAGCTTGCAATAAAATTCCCGTTAAATTGAAAGATGAAGAACCTAGTAATAAAAAGTTGATAGAGAGGAATATGGAAAGTTTTGTGTTTATTTCCATTTGCAGTGGTATCTGCAATAGCTGCGATGTGGGACAAAATTCTGTCGGATTCCATTCAGGCTTACCTGAATATATTCAGGTAATCATGATAGTTGAAAAATTATACATGGCGAGTTCCGTCGTAACAGCTATGGGATTAAGCTGGTACGAATCCATAGCTGAAAAACTACAGCTGTCCGAAGAAGATCGAGAAACATATCCGATACCCGACAAAATAAATGACACTAAAGCTTCCATCGATGGAATGCTCAATCAGATCAAAGATTTTGCTTTGAAATCTGAAGAAATACGAAGAGAAAATGAAGAAATACGAAGAGAAAATGAAGAAATACGAAGAGAAAATGAAGAACTTAAAGCAAAATTAAAAGCTCTCGAGAAAAACAATTAAAATCATATATCAATTAATATATGAATATACATTCTTCATCTGACACAAGTCTTTTCCTGGGAATTTTGCTTCGCTATCATCTATTCTTTGCCCAATATAACCTACAATAATCGAGTTTAAAGGGACATATTCCCATACAAAATATTGATATTAAATTAAAGATAAATGTAACCTCGAAAAATGGTGATTATATAAGGACTATTGCACAGAAAAAATGCGATCAGTTTTCTGTTAAACTTTGTCCTACCAAAAAGCATATCTTTTGGCACGGTCATCCATCTTTATGTGACCCTGACATAAAACACAGAGCTTTAAAATATAAGAATAGAGAGCTGTTTATTAAAACATTAAATAGAGATAGACAGATAAGATCTTTAGGGTATAATTTAATTGTTCAATGGGAACATAACTATAAATAATAACATATTAATTAATATGTCAAATCAATCATACATCATCTCACATAAGCTTTTACCAAGCACCTGATTGATCTTTACTCCGGGAAATATCAAAGAATAAGGACGAGCTTTCCTTTTTAGTTTATCCGAGAAATGAGGACTTTCATTTACTATATGAAAGCCTAATATAATCATTACCCCTCTATAGAGAGAATATTCAGGATCGGGTAGTTTTTTAATCATATCTAATGATTCATGAAATAATCTGTCCAGATTACCTTCCTTTTCTAGGACATAAGTGGCTAAAGTTCTGATATTGTTGCGATTATCATTGTCCGCGTCGCTACAGTCGTCATAGACCTGGCCGAGCATCCCGGTCCAAAAATCATGTTCTTCATCAACTTCTAAATCGTTAATAGCCTTGTGGAGATAATACATCGTGGATCCTTTATCTCCGCAAACTTTTCGATAAACATCCTCATCATAATTGCCGTATTGAATTTTATAAGACTTATATTCGGCTTCAAAAGCCTTCTTAATATATTTAACTACATTTTCTCTATGTTTGTGTTTCTGAAAAATGTTATATAATATTTCAATAGGTTCGGACATATCTTCGGGTTCCGCCTCGTTGTAAATAATATCTTTAATAATAGCCACTCTCATCTCTTTCTCTTTAACCGAAATACTATCCGAATCTAGATAATGATCGACAATTCCATACATTAAAGTATAATCCATATTATTGTTAACATCAAAGTCTTTCTCAGTCATGTGCCTATCGAGAAGCATAGCTGTTCCGAATGTGATAAACAGTGAAGCGATCGCTTCATATTTATCTTCCTCATTCTTAAAGCTGAAAAGATCCCTATATGGTCTGAATAATCGAACGAATATTTTCTTAGCAGGTTCCCTGTGGGATCTTATATAGTATATACTCTTTATTCTATCTAGCTTATCAAATTTTATTGGCCTCGCCTCGGGCTCCATTTTAATAAATATATTTATTAATGAAGCGTATTTTGATAACGTCTGTGAATATGGCAAAAGTTTTCCTGGCTCATACTAACATAAGCCAGAGACTAAAATGAAGATCTCAGGGAATATTTCATATCGGGCCTTCAATTCGGATAATCAAGCTATAAATCTTTACCGTGGATAGCCTTGGTAGCTCGGAGATAAAAAAGCTATAATTCCAAAATATAAACGCAATAAAAAGCTAATTTTCTTGGTATTTTAGTCACTTTGGCATATTCATAATATTAATTAATATTATAAACAGCATTTTAAGGCCCAGGACAATTTCCTGAAGGACAATTTTGATTGGGTGGTTGTGGATATGCATTATTGCAGGCGGATAAGAGCTCAATGGGTTCACCGCCAGGGTTCCATATGTTACCACCAGGACAGCCAGGATTTCCTACTAATTGAGGTTTGTACAACGGAACTATTCCTGTTGCGGCAAATGGGGGTCAGTTTGTATCAATAACTGCAAACAAGCAAGAGTACCACTGGTATCCACCCTGAATAATTTACCGGTACAATCATCGTATACCCATGCACTCACACTTTCTTTATGTCGAAGGAAAGGACACATCATGATACGGACAAAATTTTCCAAAAGATTAACCGTCGATGGACGTAAATTAAACGAATCCCATTTAAATTCAGGAACGATACCAATCGAAGTTTGATACGCACAATCAAATTCGGTACTATTGAATTTTGTCATGCCACAATCCAGATGATGAATAAGCATAATTTCTGTAGTTAGCAATAATTCTTGAGATATAGCTAAACTTCTCAGAACGTCGTTATTAACTACCCCTCCCGCGTTTCTGATAACATGAGCTTCTCCGATATTAATACCAAATTGGTCTTTGGGAACTATACGCGCGTCCATGCACGTGACAACTGCAATATTTCTGCTTGGAGGAATGAAATCAGAATCTCCCACATCAATAATATTGTCGTTGTTATATTCCCAATACGAATATGTCGCGGAATTGACAAATTCACCTGGATTTTCAGGATCGGGTAAAAAATCGCGACACTGTTCATTTATACAGCCGGGTTTGGGAGTTGTAGTTCTTACCGCGATTCTAGTAACTTTTTGTACGTTAGTTTGCGGGAAGCATTCTACGGGACCCGACCCGCACGAACCACAACAGCATTTCTTGCACTTGCCCATTTTTATAACGTATTATTTTTCGAACGAATCAGAAAGTTCATATTTTATTAGAAGATTTCATGCATATACAAACAATATCTTAATTATATTAATGAATATAATTAATAAGCAATTTTACGCCACTTCTCCGTAGCTAAATTTATGATATAAAACTGCAGTTTTATATCATAAATAGCATTCTCGTACATTTTATCGACAGATTTTCCGATGGTACTATAGTAAATCTCACTGATCTCATCAGGTAAATATCTATAACAATGATCAGTGTCATCATAATCAGGACAATTCTCCACTAGTTCATATATACACTTTATTGTTTGTCGCATGTCAGCTTTGTATTTAAGATATTATCAAATGATATTTATATCATTTTTAACCTGTGGTGATTACAGAACTTTTTATCGTTGATAATTACTGTATCGAAGAATTCACAAAAATTTAATGTTTTCTTGGCTCATAATGAAACCCTTTGATGGATAGACAGGATGGTCGATTTTCATATTTTTTGCCGTTAAATAAGTGCGTATATTATAACCGTGAGTTATAACCCAAACGATGTCACCTTCTTTCATATCTCTTAGAATATATTTAAAGGATTGTTTGACCCTTTTCTTAAAAATATGAGGCTTTTCCGGAGGGAATGGTTTATGTATAAAAGTGTCATCTGTAAAATGCTCCTTTCCGTAATCTTTATTCCAGCCCAAAAACTCAGAAAAGTATCTATTCACCTCCACGTCTATTTTAGCTATGTCGGATAATATTTCAGCAGTCTGTCGAGTTCTAAGATAAGGAGAACTTATTATTCGCGTAGGTTTAATATCGTGACTATCTATATATTCTTTGAATAATGTTCTGGATCTTTCCCACTCAACACCTAATATGGGCGAATCATATCTTGGTATGCGGCCATCTTTATTGTCATACTCCTTAGGAGCATGTCTTATGACTACGAGAGTGCCCATTGGATATTTTCTTAAGGAATAAGAATCTTTTAAAATTAGTTTTAATGGAAGCGCATAAAGTAATTGTAGTTGCCACTCCTTGTTATGATGGGACAGTAACAATTGAGTATTTTGGGAGTGTTCTCAAATTGTTGAAAGAATCCTGTGAGCGCGGGGTTAGTATCAAAATAATTACTATCGATAAAGATTCTCTGGTGACTCGGGCCCGCAATAATTTAGTGAGATTATTTATGGATGGGCCTGAAGAAGCTACCCATTTATTATTTATAGATAGTGACATAGGTTTTGATCCATCTTCAATATGGAGAATGCTCGCTTATGATAAAGATATTGTATGTGGAGTTTATTCCAAAAAATTAATCGAATGGGAAAGAGCCAAAGAAGGCTTGGAGAAAAATCCCAATATGACTCCAGGTGAATTACATTCGTATTGTTTAAATTACAATCTCAATCTTAAGCAGGATGGAGAAATTAACCTGGAGAACGGATTCGGGGAAGTGTTGGATGGTACTACCGGATTTATGTTAATTAAAAGAAGGGTACTATTTAAGATGAAAAAACATTACCCTGAACTTAAATACATACCGGAAGCTGAAATAGCTGGACTACAAGAAAAGTCTGATAATAACTATACATTTTTCGATACTATGATCGATCCTGAGAGCAAAAGATACTTGTCAGAAGATTATACTTTTTGTAGAAGATGGCAAAAAATTGGAGGAAAAATATACGCTGACACACAGTCTTGTCTTAGACACACTGGCATGTACACTTTTCAGGGTAATATGAACACCCACTTGGTCGGAAATGAATCAAAATGATTCAAATGAATGAGATTACGTCATAGATTCAGATAAAAGAGTTTTTCAAATTAAAATTGACAAATTAAAAAATGCATAAACGATTAAATCCGCCGACCATGAACGACGCAATCATTAGTCCCAGCTGCTTTCCCAATCCCGAACATCCCAGAATTTCGGACAAAAAGGCGATGTACGAAATATTCTATTATATGAAGGAAAGGGGATTGGAATATAATGAAGAAGAGTTTCTTTCCAACAATTCCGAAGGGGAATTGTCCCGGGGTATTATGTAAAATTACCACCCGGTTGGAGTCTTTTTAGATTCTTACCGTTCCCTAAGGTTTGAAAATTTTCGGATATTACCAGATTCTGAAATAAAACAAGATTTCTTAATAATATTTTTTTTTGCAAAATTATGTGGAAATTTTGGGTAATCAAAATAAGAGATGATTACTCTACGAGTCGACCTCAAGAATAAATCTAATATAAAAATAATCTATGGATAGTAACAGCGTTTCCTCTTCTATCAAAATTCCCAATCCCGAACTCACAACTTTAGAATCGAAAAATTGCAAACTAAAATTATATGAATTGTATGATTATATGAAGCCTTTGGGCTTAAAATTTAATGAGAGTGATTTTTATAAGAAAAAGAAAGAAATTGATGTGAAATTGCCCGCTGGTTGGGGTATTTTTGGAGATTCTGATTTAGACGTCGATGGTTTATTTTATATAATTAATTCTCGAAAGGAAATAGTCGCTAGAATAAATATAGATTACCGGACTAAGGAGAAGAAAGGAAAATTGTTAATTGATCCTACTAAATTAAACAAGGAAATCGAAAAATTACCATTTTCTGTCACATATCCTTTCCCGTCATTTTATGTGATTGATGATGATGGCTATCTTGTTCAAGACCCTGAATCTGATGTCGTTAAATTATCAAATTTCTTAGAAATTTTTTCTTATCGTTATAGTAATTATCTTCAAACGGGTGATTCTAACGACCGAGAATTAATTGAAAGTTTGAAGGAACTCAAAGATCAAATCGAGTCATTTCAAGAAAAAATTCCCGATTGGTTCTCCTATAAAGAAATTACTGCTTATATTAATTATTTGCCTCTTAATGCTAAATTGGCCATAACTTCAGAAGAAATTGAGAAATATTTGACGGACTTATATCTGGAATTAAAATCTGTCTGCGAGCAGGAAAATCCATGTTATTGTGATATTAAGGATATGTCTAATTTTTTAATTAGAGAATATGAAAGCTATCGGAACTTTATTATCATAAAAAAGAAACTTCATTTTTTAGAATTTCACGATGGCGATAAGAGAAAATGTACAGTGATGCCCCTTCCGGAAGATCCAAAGGAAATTTTTAGTTTAAAAACTGGAAAGGAAGTCCAAAACGGTCAACTTTTATTTGAGCTTAACGAATTGATTATACAATACGGTGAAATTTCGAGGATCTCATCAGGACCAAAAAAATGGGTACAAAAAGATCTTGATGAAGAATATGAAAAAATTATCAAATTCCAGAAGGATCATCAGAATGTGTCGGGCGTTAGTGATAAGAAAATAATTCGCTTTGTCATGTAATATCTCATAGATATTACTATTTATTATGATCAGATTCCAATATTCAAATTGATATTTTATTTTTTTGCCGTTATTTGATAATACGAAATCAAATTGCCAGATCACTCATGAGTTACAAACAAAAACTTACCGATGATTACAGGGTACCAATTGCTATCAAGGAAGTCGACAAAAACCTTCACAACTTTAATCCTGATTTGATCCCACAAGATGCACTTGTAGTTCATTTTTCTGGTACCGGTTGTAAAGATGCAATCCTTACTCGGAATGGAAAAATTGTTCCTTTGGAAGGCCTGGAAATTCCTTCTGAGTTGTTTACCGTAAACAGAAGAGTGAAGATAGACACGCCAGTATATTTATCTGCTCATTGTCGTTATATTGAATACATGATGATTCTTTTTAATGTTTTTAAAATTACCCCAGGTCCACCCACGACTTTCACCTTCAAGCCACGGGATGATTAGATTGGCGCTCTGAAATTAAAAAAGTATTAATTAATACTTTAAACTAAATTTGCACCAATTAAAATGGGAAGATTTAATCGTGTACTTGGAAAGCTTACAGAATTTCGTGATTAGCACGATGATCACAATCCAGAATTATTCTCCTATATATGGAAATACGATAGATATATGTGAAGAGACAATAAATAAATCATCTTCTATTTTGGCCTCACTGTACGTACAGTGTGTAGCCGATTGGCTGGCTTGGGTGCTCGAGCACCAGGGAGTTAATAATTCAGAGACCAGATGTTAATATAGAGGAATAAATCTTTCCAATGCGTAAACTCCTACTAACAATCCTAATATATAAGCAACGAGTAATCCCAATCTAAGTTTGAGAAACCACTGCTTATATATTAGGAAATATCCTATTTCCCAGATTATCAGAAATAACGCTAACCATATCAATTTATAGGTATAGGGGGATGTCAATAATCCTAATGCAAAAGACAAGGCTACCTGACCCTCAATATTTACATGTATCGCCATTTTATATAAAATTATATAAAATAATTAGTATTCTACATTCTGGGGGTTCTTTTGTCCTTCTGATAATAACTTCATTCTGTATTTGAGCCAATTTTCCAACTCATCCTGGGGCAATAATTTATCCGTATCATTTTGCGGTAAAAATATACGAACATCTTTCTTAATATAATCATATCCCACGACTGTTATCTTAGCTTCAGTACCTTTTGTAATATAATAATAGCCGTTTTTCCAAGGGGCTTTTTTAATCGTCCCTTTAGGAGATATTGCCAAATGAAATTTTCCTTTTTTATTGAGGTAGTCAATGATGGCATCTGTTCTTCCTCCATTTTTCTTATGAACACATGATGCTCCCACACCACCTATATTCTTTAGGAAACGACCGAGTAATGGTATATCTAGAAAATCCGGTCTAACTAGAAATACCAAATCTCCTAACACTTCGGGAAAAGCCAATCGATAGAATGTCATAAATATGGAATCCCAATAAGATGTATGTGGATATATTACCACCAATTTATCATAACGATTAAAGATATCCCTGAATTGAATAGACAATTCACCCCAACCAAGCAAATATAATATATATCGAGCTAATACTCGAGGATAATATATATTAATACATATGAGAAATATAATTATTGCGTATATCCACATTATATATAAAGATAGATAATGTTTGTTCCGAGATACACCTGCGCCACTACCAGGGGTATTATATTGTCCGGTAATTCCTTGAAGTTTTGAATTGTAAAGGATTCGTCTATTCTATATGAATTAGAAGTATTATCATAATAAAGTGATTTTCCTCTTGTTTTCCTTAATATAGTATATCCATATACGTCTTTTAGTACTTCGTAAATTCGTCCGTATTCTCCCAATGCATTAAATGACTCAAATGACACGCCGAACTTATTCAATTGTTTAGAGATTCTGTAGATCGTATAATATTTAATATAATTTGCATTACACCAGTTAGCTCCGCTTTCGATACTTTTACCTTCGATATTTTTAGCGAATTCATTAAATACATTCAAGAAGGACATCAGGCCGCCATCTGGAAATGATCTTTTGAGAATATCATACGTGTTCTTTTTATGTATGTAGTCGTAAGTTGAATCTTCCGTTCTTGTGGGAAAGTTGAATAGTTCGATCAAGTAAGATTTATTATTTAGTAAAACAGATATCAAAGTTCCCACATAAGGATTATATCCTTTTTTCCTCCACTTTATCAGAAAAGATGATGGTAGTATGTTTAATGGTATCTCCAACAATTCTTGAAGTTCTTCGCTCAATTCTTGGGGTTCTTTGCTTGGATATAATCTCTTAATAAAAAAATCCAAAGCTTCCACATTTTTCCTTGGGAACAACTTGAGTGGATCGCGACCATGATCTCTCGCCTCTAATATCATTTTATATTCATAGGTGACTTTTGTCACAGGCAATCCCCTCACACTCTCTTCATTCATCATACGGTAATATATTGCATTATTAAAGGCAAAAAATCTTTCAAGGGACACAGCGAAACTAATATAGTTATAGTTTTCGTCCATCATAGTGTCAATAATTAATTCTGCCGATTCAGGAGCATCTGATAAATCACTGATGTAGTAGATATTATTCCCCTGTCTCTCGTTACGGTAACCCAGAACGACAATATTGCCATCAATCAAATTTCCCACATTTTCGATTATCAAATCTACTTGATCGTCTAATTCTGGCTGTATTGGAGTGATATCGTAATGAAAAATTATGTTGTTAGATAAACGATAATCATAGATAGTTTCAATGTCATTATGAAGCACGAATGGTGTCTGAATGACGAGATCAAATTTTGGCCTTAATTTGATATAAAGGTCTATAGAGGAAACGGTATTTTTGTTATAAACGATCAATACAACGGGATTAAACTCGTTCCCGTTGAAAATAAGACTTCTAAACCATTTTAAACTTTTGTCATCGTTATCATCTATTATGCTAGAGTTGGGAGGAAATTTCATCTTAGAGCTTTCTCTTCCCAAATAAGGTGTAACATATTGCCGAATTGTCCATTTGGATCGTTCGGAAGATTCCCTCTCGATAAATTGCATCCTCAACGATAATATTTTATAAGCAAGACGATTTTATAAGTAATAGATAGATATGGTTATTTCTGAATTTGAGAATATACTCTTAATAATATTTTCCACTATTGGCCAAGATAATTTACCAAGTCCGCATGCTATTTTTGGCATAGCTAGTTTGGTTATGTTTAAATCATCACATAATAAGCGTAAATTAGTTAGACTAGTTCTAACATCGTAATAAGTAGGCTTGTCGGAATATCTGTTTTTAGTTACGAGATAAAATACATACCTATCAGAACACTGGAGATGGGCCACTTCGCCAATCTTTTTGTTTTGATTTTTTAATTCATCTATATTTCCAAAAATATTTTTAAATTGAGCGGCTATGCCCATTCCCATTTTCATGTCCTTACTGACACAATGTACTAAAGATACATCGTCATCGCTGGAGAAAAGATTTCCTTTGGCATAATTGAGATTCATTTTATCGACTTTTGGGTATTAGTTAATACTCAATTTCAGAAATATCAGAATATTTAAAATGTCCAAATTAGATCTCACCACAAACGTTTCTCAAATATTTACTGAATTGTATAAACATTATGGGATTATAACGTTGGTCTACCCAAATATAAATATCGGATAAATTCATGTTTATTAGCGGAATGCTAACTTAAATATGAATTTATTGGTAATATTACATAGAAATCAGCGAAGGGGTATCATCGAGATATAAAAATATAAATTATATTTTTGACTGAACAAATTGTATAAATTATTTTACTATCATAACGAGTCTTATCCCTTTGCAGTTGGAATACCTTTAAATTTCACCGCATACGATCTCAGCACATTCCTTAATCTTTCTTTAATATACGCCTCCTATTAAACCGAAAGTTTTAAAACTTCCGAATTCGTCTGAACACTATGTGTTACCTGGCTAGAAGGCAGCCCAAAAATTTCTAAAAAATTAGGGGTCACAGTCTGTCTAAACAAAACAGGAGATCAACAGGCCGATCAATTTGAGGAAGGTCCTTCTCCCTTTCAGCGTAGAAAATCCCTTGGTTATCAGGAAACTGAATGTTTTGACTTTTCCTATAATACCGAAAGTTATTCTCTAAGGGGTTTTCTTATTGTCTAGACGCATTTAGAACTTTCAAATTTCAACGAACGGAAAAACTTCTTCATCGTTTAATATGTGCTCGTGCCGATTTGGTACATATACCAGATCAAGTTTTGAATTTATTTCAACGTGACCATCCAGAACTAAAATTTTAACAACATCCAAATATCCATGCCTGGAAGCTAAGCCCAAAGCACTGACATTATCTTCATCTCTTAACTCTACATCAGCCCCTTCATCAATTAAGAATTTGACTATCTCCGGATGACCTTCGAATGCAGCCCAGTACAACGGGGTTCTATCTTTATCATATGTCACATTCACGTTAGCCCCTTTTCGAACCAAATTTTTTACTCCCTCAAAATCTCCTTTTTGGCGAGTTCCTCAAGCTTGAGACCATCATAATCATAAATACCCTTGGCCATTTTTATAATAGTCAAGTATATTTATTTTATTATTTCTAGTCCTAAATATAATTTATATTTAATATCATCATGTCATGGCCACTGGAGCCATAGCCTGAGGAGCCTGATACGCAGGTAGACCAAAATGATGTGTTATTAAGTCGCGAGCGAATTGACCTTTGGCCTGGTTAGTTCCTTCTTGTTGTTGTTGAAGATAATCCCGAGTCATTTGTTCTTGTTTGGCTAAATCTTTTTCTAATCTCTTATGAACGCTCTTTCCTTTAGCCCACATAACGATGAACAAAATTACGTACATACCCACTACGAAAAGCGAAATGGTTGCTCCGATCGCAGCTTTCTTCAAACCTGCTTTACTGCTAGATCCTCCTTGAATACCGGCTCCTATGGCTAATAACAATCCCACAGTGAAAGCCAAAACCATGGTTATCCCCAAAATAATATACAACATGACATGAATAAATTTGGAAAATCCCTTTCCGGTATCGAATAAACTCTTATTCGCCTTCTTCTCCTTGGCGATATTTGTGGCAAGTTCTTTTCCCTCGGGAGTTGCTGATACTGACTCGGATGCAGCCGTAGCTTCCGTTACTGCAACGCCCTCAGCAGCTAAATTAGCTACGGTCGTTTTGGTGGCTAATTCTGCTCCTGCGGCTTCTGAACCGGCGGCTGCGGTTCCCGTTAAAACACCAGCTTCAGCACCTCCCGTTACCGCAGCTGCCTCAGCACTTCCGACCGCTGCAGTGCTCCCTCCCACTGCAGCGGCTCCCTCAGTAACTCCGGTACCAGTGCCCATTATCGCGATAATAATTCCGGCTATTATAGCCAATACAGTAAGTCCAACTATTACCCACCCCAGAACTGCCGACCATGTGTAATATGCGTGTGCGGATTTATTGGCGGAATCCGCACTTGGTCCGCCTGTTTTACCAGCCGCGTCCCCTGCGTATCCTGCCGTCATTATAAATACAAATAGTAGAAAGACATACATCATAATCAGAAGCAATGAGGGAGATATATGAGTAAATAGTCCTAGTATGAAAACTAGGATTATAAATACAACCACAATTATGGAATACGCGATGATAAAACCATTGCCCATAATGAATTTATATTTCCGTTTCCCACTGGATGGCCAAGTTATACCCTTTTTCTAATATCAGATTATCACGGGTCAAAGTTCTTTTATGTAATTCACCAAAAGATATTTTTGTAACAGGATGAAGTTTATCTGGATGGTAAATGTTGGGATTACCGTGCCAATAATCACCATGATATTCGTAAACAGTATTGTTTTTTATGCACAATGATGTTAGTCAGATTCCCATCGAATGATCAAGTTATATTCTAAATCTCGTATCCCTGATTGGAATTTTTTCATACAATTCTCCAAAAGTTATTTTTGAGATAGGATTAACAGTTTTTAGTTCATAATTTCCTCGGAGATTTTGTTCATTTCTTCCAATACTTTTTTATCGCAATCTTCAGGATATAGAATTTCCAATTGCACTTGAAACCACATATTATATTTTAGGCTATTTATGGGGAGCACCCAAGCGGAAAAATTATGAAATTTTATTGCTTACAAAAATGATTTTTTTAATAAAGTCTTGTATTAAAATTGGCACCATCTTACGATTCCTCAGCGCATAATTTCATGGAGGAAGAATTAGAGCTGAAAAAGCATATTCATGACAGATATGAATATGAATATGCCGAAGTGGATTTGGATTATTTAGGATGGAGATACGCTAATCCCGAACGAGCGAAGGTGGTCGTGCTTGATGAATATTTTTTCGACTTGAGGCCTCGCAACCCAAAATTTTTCCCTGGAGAGAGGAGAATTATATCTCCTCGCGCCTACGTTTTACATCACTGAATGGAATCATGTTCACAAGGGAGAACCGGAAGACTATTTTTTGATTGCTTGTTTTTTAAGGATGATGTTCCAGATAAAGCTATCTTGAAATGTATTATCCATTTTATAAGAGAACAGATAATTGACGAAATCCAAGGCACGCCAGTAATTGTAGAAAAATACTTTGGGTCTTATATTGATGCGTTGGACAAATTCGAGATTTGCGATGATATTGCGTATGAAAAGCATACCAAAATCGATATATTAAACTCAAAGCTTTATCAACACGATAAAAGACAACCCTATGAAAAGCTAATTTCATTCTATTGGGACGAAATAAATAAATAAATCTAATTAAAAAAATGTATAAATTATACATTTAACTTGATAATCAAACCATTTGGTAATTAATTGTGATAGGATTTTATTTATAGTCACCCAGGATAAGTTTTATTGATTAGGCAGACTCATGGTCGTTCTTATACCCGTGAAACACTGATATAGTAACAAAAAAATCGATTTTATTTTTTATGAATTAAAAAATCAAAAAATAATTGTTACCGACCGTAATTAGAAGAAAAATGACAAAAATCTCTAAAAACAGAATAAAATCGACAGGAAAAACACGGGACCAAAAATATATCCTAAATTTCTTATTGGTTAAGCTCGAGTAAATATTTATAATCATCGGTGATATTTCAAAAGGAACCAATACATTAAAGGAAAGATTGTAACATGCCAGAGACAATGAAAACCAATATATCTCTGTTTCAATTTGGGATTAAATCTATCATATTCTGACAAAAAAAGAAAAGAAAATGACATTGTCAGGGCTACCATAAAATATTTATATTTTAACAAAAAAGAAGCTGAAAATCCGTACCTCAGGTAATATAACGATCCAAATCTTGCCATAGCGAGTCCAGCACCCACGATATCCAATCCATTCAAAAAACAAGAAAGAGTTTCAGATGAAGAAATATCACATAACGATAAAATGCCCAGCATTCCATGCTTATGATTTTCAAATAAATGGGAAACAAAAGACGCAACACCCACATAGGCGATTATCGCAGTAGTTCATTTATCCCCATGAGTGTGCGCATAATAAATCGGATATAACACCGGAAAATTGCTAAGAGCAACGAGAATATTTTCCGTGATTGAAAAATTCGGTGAGTATTTTTTGGTATATTATGTCGTTCGTTTTGGAGGGCAACCACCGACTAAATCTCGCTATCCCCAGGAACACTTTTGTGTAGATGGAAGTCCGGGCTAATTATTTATTAATTTAACTAAAAAACGATAAATAGCTGATCAATTTTTACCCAACACAAAACCATATTTTCTTTCTTTAGATAAATAGATATCCCAATTAGATAAAGATGACTAAATTTATCGTATTATGCACCATGATAAAAAATGAAGAAAAAGTTATTCTTCGAATGTTAAACTCAGCTAAAAATGTAATTTCTGGTATTGCTCTTACAGATACGGGGAGCGACGATTGTAGTTGCGAATTAGCTACTAACTGGGCCCAGGAAAATGAAATACCAATTGAGGTTTTCCATAACGATTGGGTCAATTTTGGAGTGTCTAGGACTCAATCAGTAGCTAATGCCAGAGAGTTCTTCCCCAATGCCGATTATTTTCTATTATTGGATGGAGATATGATACTTAGGCCACAAGAGGACTATGATTCAGACAAACTAGTACTTACTGACTACACCATCGAACAATGCAATCATGGAACTGATTATTATAATACTCGATTGGTGGGCGGAAAACATTTCTATCGATCTATAGGTGGAACTCATGAATATTGGGGATGTCCTACCCGCGTGACATCTAGCAAATCCGATATGCTTAAAATAGATGACATGAATGATGGTGGGAGTAGAAGCGATAAATTCGCTAGAGATAAGCGAATTATGCTAGAAGGTCTGAGAAAGGGAGTGACACCTGATTATTTAGTGGGAAGGTATTATTTTTATTTGGGCCAAACCTATCAGGGAGCAGGGGATTATTGCCTGTCTAATTTCTGGTACAAAAGATGTACCGAACATGGCGGTTGGGATCAGCAGATATATTACTCGCTATATAAGATAGGAGAAAATTACCTCAGAATGGAAAAATTTAATAAGGCTATCTTTTATTCCCTGAAAGCGTGGAATTTTAGACCCAGCAGAGCCGAACCTTTGTTAGTATTATCTCGTGCGCTTAAATGCAGCGATATGAAACACGCTACAAAATATTTTTGTGAAGTGGGAAAGGGAATGCCTCGAAGCAAAGATGTACTATTTATTGACACAGGCGCTTACGATGGAACTAAGTTCGACGAGATATTGAAAGGATTGTAATTTACCATTCAATATTAACTAATATTGAATGATTTTATTATTATGATGTTAACCTGACAAGGTTACCTTCCTGTAATTTGCAATGTCCAATTACAGCCAGTCGAAAGAAAAAATAAATATTTCTCTCTTCATAACATTTGCTGCATTGATAATTAAACGATAAATATTCTTTCCCTATTAATTCTTCATCAGTAGATAAATTGTGAAAGTAAATACTCTCACATCCATGATAAGTGCGTAATGTAAGATTATCATCTATTAGAATATCAAAATTTTTGAGCAAAACACGAACAAATTCAATTATATCTTTTCCGCCCATTGGTTTGTATTTTTAGCAGACTGCTAGGAGTATCGAAAATATGATATTTTTCCATGCTAAAATATAAGCAAAAAAGTAATTATAATCAACAAAATATTTATAAGCATACAGTGAGGCAGATTCTACCAAAATCAGCGTTAAAAATTACCTATATCTTTGTTCATTCCCAAAAATAAACGCGATGATAATGGAGAACTCAGATAATCACTTCGGATAATTATCTCAAACCAAAAATAATTCCACTCTTGGAGTTCCCGAAAGAATGGAGCGTGATAGAAAATCGCTTTTTATTGAATGGTCAAAGTTAACTTCTAAATTTATTTGGGGTGAATTTCGCGAATATAAAGGGTTTAAGGGAAATAAAGAGGTGATTTATGAACATGAACCCTGCGAAAAATTGAGTGACGTGAATAGATTAATTTCTGAGAACATCACTCAAAGAACATATAAACCAGAAACAGAAAAAATAATTCTTGAGTATACATTGCGTGAAAAAATCAACATCTATTATATATGGATTAATAAACTCAAAGGAGGAAAATCCGTGGATGAAAATAAGTTGTTGATACTTTTGGAAAGAACGAATAAGATAATATCCGGAATGATTAATTACGATGGTCTTAGTGCTGCCACTAGCAGTTATTCCAAAAAGTTTATATCCTACGACAAAGAGACGATTAAACAAATAAAAGCGTCAATTGATAAGGACAAAGATTCTTTCCGAAAAAGCGCTATTAAATCTGTCCATATATTATCTCAATTTTTATAACTACTTTTCTTTCTGGAAATACGCTTGTTTGTATCAACTCATACGTTTTGAAAGGCGATGTGAAGAGTCTCCGAAAGTCGGATAAAAATATCCCGAAGCAGAATGTGCTATTCATTTATGACGGTACTAAGTCTAACGACATATTATTCGAAATTGATTTTCAATATTTTGCTTGGTATTAAAAATAAGATGGAGTTATCTAAAGTTTCAAAGGATAACCATGATCTCCGGATTAATCAGATTATCAAAATTTTGATTGATGATGATGGCAATGAGATGGGAGGTTTGTCAAGCCCTGGCAAAATTAATCAATTTGCCATTGATCAACTGAAAGATCGAAGTATACCTAATAATTTAGAATTGTACAATACAGAATATGACAGATTATCTAAAGAATCAATCGTAGAATTTCCACCTTATGTGTTGCTTTTCTACGATAATGGAGTTTTTTATGTAACCTGGTCCGTCGATGCAGATTTTCCCGAATCTCCAATAAGTTTAAATCGTGATCAAATGAAATTTATGATAAGCTTAATTCATCAAGGATTAACCGATAATGAAAATAATCCCATTTCCTCATACAATCCAAAATAAAAATTCATTTATTAATTAATAAATGAGAATATCAATTAAGCACAATATTATTGTTGGCGTTTATGATGAAACTAAATTTGACGAAATATTACAGTTAACTGGATTCTTCAATGCTATATTTCCATTTATTATCTCTATGTTCTTCCAGAATCTCTACGAAATTATCTGTGTATATTTTAGATAATCTTTTTGCTCGATAATCACTATAATCACAAAGCATGGTTAATTTACCATCGATGTAATATTCTATTTTTTCTGTTTTTACAAAATTATCATAATTGACATACCAACTCTGATACGGTCCATCTTTAACTCTTTCTCCTTTTATAATTTTGTAAAAATAATGTTCCCTTTTTTCGCCGTTTTTATACCATTTTCTATATTCTCTAAGATTTCCTTCTTTTAGTAATTGCTCAAAATAGAAAGTAGAATGAGGACTATCGAATTTGAAATTAATTACTCTCTGTATTCCATTTTCATATTTTTCTATATTTTGTTTTACCGAAAATTGTCCACAATTAGTTTCATAAAAACATGTGTTTGTTTCCACTACTGTTTGACCTAAAACAGTAGGTGGATTTAGCTTGGTTAATTGTAAATTTTCCATTTATTATTTATTATTTAATAAATGGAAATTCAATTTATATGATTGAATTCAATGGCATTGAATGGCATTCAATAAACTGAATATCTTTTAACAAAAATAAAACATGTAAAATAAACGTACATTTTACCCCCATTTTCTTCTCTTATAGATACCAGACTATCATCGTAATTCGAATATTTTCTGAATGTATGTCTCACGTATTCGATAGCCCTTCCTTCACTGGCAAAGACTACGGGACCTTCGATACCTTTATCAACTATCCATACAAAGTCCATAATGGCTATTATTTTATTAAATAACATTTTGTCCTTATATCTTTATTCTTGAGCCTGCGCGAATAAAAAATATCTCCTCTCCTGTAATCTGTTCCGGCGAGCCCAACTCGAATTCTTGCATGTGAAAATAAAAAGATAATCTTAATAAAAACAATGGGTCGAGATTGTACTAAATGCAAGTGTGTGAAGGCAAAATACAAGACCAACTGCGGTGATTGTGGGAAGATGAAGATTAAACTTCCCAAGGCTAAATCTCTTGGTCTTAATAAGAACGTAGCATCGCAGGCCATTACTACCACTACTACCACTATTTTACAGCTGACTAATGGTAATTTTGGTTTTGATAATATTACCAACGGCTGTCACAGTCATTGCTGTAATCCTTGCGGTGGATATTCCAATTGGAATACCAATAGTAATATCATCTGTCTTTCGTGTGAAGGATTGTATAATGTCACTGTTTTTGTCACTGTAGATACAGCTCCCAGTGGTGAAACGATTACATTAGCGTTGGACGTTAACGGGGCACAGATGATGTCTTATCCTTTAACAGGAAATGGATTGGTCCTTAATTTCGCAACTAATCTTAATTTATGTTCCACAGATAGGCTTCAATTTCGCATATATGCCACTGGAGCCTATACGGGCAATGTGGTTACCGGAAACGTCTCAGTGGTCAAAGTAAATGATTACATCGGATGTCACTAAATTATCAAAAATGAATTTATATTTACTTATATTTTTTTAAATAAAATGTCTGCTAGCGATTCTTACATTTACAGTGATTTGGCCGGAGAAGAGAGATTCTCTCTAGTCCAAGAAAATGGTAAATTAATGGTGACAGATGATTTTCCCAACGAACCATTTAATCTTAGTTCGTTTTGGGATTCCATTACTCGATCCAGAGTAAATCAATTGCGTAATGGTGCTCAGCCCCTGGTTAGCGCCAGTGAGTTTAGTAACAAATACCACATAGCTTGCACCGAATTGAACAAAAAAGGCGTTATATTTAATGGGAATGTGTATTACAAAACTATTAACTTAAAGGCCCATTTTGAGCTATCCCAAGAACAGGTAGAAGATGTTGATTATTTGGTAGTTGATCAGCTCGATGGGCCTGCATTTTATGGGGATACACTACGATCTAATAAATTCTTTTGTGCAGCCTTGGGGGCCAAAAGAGCTAAACAGCTGTCGATGAACATGAAACCTATTATTCAAATAAAAGACCCGCTAATGGACCCATTGAAAATTGCTAAAGAAGAAATCAACAAGGGTATTTACTTCAATGGAGAATTTGTCTCGGGCAAAACTCTCGGATGTGGCAAATAGGAAATAAAAAATATTAATATTAACTAATATTAATATTAGGTGAAAACATGGTCAAATATATAATCATAATATTTGGTTTCATATGGGTGATCATTGTGATTCCCGTCTAATTCGTAGAATAACTTTTCACCTTTAATGGAATCATATAATCTCCTGCCACTACTGTAAGGAACTACATCGTCTCTGGGACAATGAGCTATCATCACAGGACATTCAATTTTTTCCATATTTTTAATACTTGTGAAATTGTTACTGGCTACCAGATTTCCTACGAAAGGAACACAATCGCTAATGTTAGCAAAGGTGGATTGTAATACTATACCATCAAGCTTTCTATTAGCAGCCATATGGGTTGTCATAGCACCGCCTAGAGAAAATCCATAAGCCCAAATTTTATTGTACCCTAACGATTTAACATAATCATATACGTGCAACCCACTATCAAAGGAATCTTTTTCTCCAGGAATACCTTTAGACCTACCATATCCTGGATAGTCATATAGTAAAACATCTGATTTTTGAGCTAATTTATTAGCGACAGTGCTATACCATGTTAAATTACCTCCATTTCCATGAGAATAAATCACAATGTGATCGTATCCATTTTTCATCAGATAGCCTGATAAATTAGGCCCAAAAGTTATCCATTCTCCTCCAACAATAGGAATTTCCTTTTGGCTAGGCATAAACATAAATTTATTCTTGAATACATAAATTATTATCACAAACACTATTAATGTGAAAATAAATGCCAATATGACAGCGATCCGATTATTTAGAAATAAAAGCCATTTAAAAAGATAAAAGGTGATTATAAAGAATACAACTATTATGAGTACCACTAACACAATCATTAACGACATGGGGGTACCAATGATCGTCTCCGATCCTATGGTAATAATATTACCTTTTATGCTAACTTCGTTATTGGGATTAATAGTTTATATGCTCTTTCAACAAATTAATTTTATAAACCGTTATACTATGTTTAAATTGGGAAAGAATACGGCCCTCGAATTTTCTCGTGAGGGAAGAGAATGGTTTACTTTGCTGAAGGTCCAGAGTAAAAACAATTCCGTGTCATCCACGACACCGCCTGTTTCAGTTTCGTCTTTTTTATTTCGATTTGTCCAATGGACAACTGGGCATATGCCGATGATATCTTTACTTACATCCTACATCTTTGATTTTTCGAAGAACCAAGAAGAAGAAATTAAAAGATCGCTAAAAATTAGCGAAATTTCCGAAGAAAATTTTAACCAAAGTCAGAGAATCGATCAATTATCCGATAGGATTGACAAATGTTTATCTTTTCGAGAAACTGGAAACTCCAAGTACGAAAAGAAAATCGACGATCTTTATGAACAGGTGGGACTGATTATGGACCATTTGGAGAAAAATAAACAAAAGAAAGAAACCGAAAAGAAGAAAAAAGACGAAATCGATCCTCTCAAAGAACAGATACTCCAGATTATGGCCGAATTAGCCAAAAATAAACAAGAAGAACCGAAAAAAGAGGAAAATCCCGTCGAAATTTCCGATGTTCCAAAGGAACAAAGAGAAGAATTATCCAATGTTTCAGTCAAACCGACAGCTAAACCAGCAGTTCTTTCCGAATAATATTGGAAGAATAATATTTTATCATAAATATATAAAGTTATATATTTGTCAGTATCTATAAAATGGGAAAACACGATAAGAAATGTAAGGACAAAAAAGAGTCTAATGATTATGTTCTTGTCGACATAAAGGGTAAGAAAGGTAAGAAGGGACCTCCTGGAATTCCAGGGTGCCCTGGACCTATGGGACCAACCGGGCCCATAGGAAATATGGGAGTAACTGGTGCAACTGGAACAATGGGTGTTACCGGTCCAGAAGAGACCGGGCCCACCGGTCCTACAGGATCAACCGGTGCACCTGGAACTGCCGCTAATACTGGATGCACCGGACCCACTGGCTTTACTGGTCCTACATGTACGGGTGATACAGGGCCTACAGGCGACACAGGTCATACCGGACCCACTGGCTCTACTGGTCCTATATGTACAGGGGGTACAGGGCCGACCGGAGCAGACAGCGATATTACCGGACCGACGGGACATACGGGCCCAGTTGTGACGGGACCAACTGGAGCAGATAGCAATGTTACTGGTCCAACTGGAATAACAGGCTCAACTGGCTTTACTGGGCCTACAGGGATATGTACAGGGTGCACAGGCCCAACTGGATTTGCTATGGTCGATACAGAATTTCCAGTTGTTGGGGATGGTACAATGGGTGACCCTATAACGCTAACACCAATATCTAATTGTCATACTAGTATATACTGGAATCCTTCGGATGGAACGAGTGGTGCTTGGGGAATTTATGAAATTCCGTCCCCTTATGTTACCACTGTAGGAATTACTCCCGGTTCGGGCGGATTTGCCATGTACCCCACTGTTGCCGCTGCTTTTGCTGATGAATGTTATTTTATCAGAATTATAGACACTATTTCGGTCGAAAGTAATTTGATTTTCCCGTCTGATGGGAACGTTATATTCTACATCGATCCAGGTGTCACATACGGGCTAACTGGTAACACTATCAGTTTGAATAATTCTAATTTGGCTATTCTTGGTGAAGCACCTCACCAGAATTATCCATCGGGGTTTACATACAACCCTCAGACTAATAAATCTATGTTTGGCAATGGATCTTTATATGTCGAAGGATGTACCTTAACATCTGAGGCAAAAGTCATGGGAACTTACATTAATACGGGTGATAATGGCGTTACTACTATCAGCAACTGTATAATTAACGCGCCCGGTACTAATCATAATTATGGATTCATAAATCTGGTTGGCATGAATGAAAGGATATTCTTGACGGATATTTTTATCGATGGGAAATCAACTAATTCGGGAGGGGCTGGTCGCCTTATCACAACGACTACCAATACTAATACGGGATCATTGTCCATTAATAATATGACAACTATAGGTGGAGTAGAACTTTATCTAGCTAATACGGGGACTGTCAATAATACCAATCGTATTAATATTGACGGCGTATATTCATTGGATAGTTTACTTAATATATCTCTAAATGGAACTGGTATGTCTATGACGGGGTTATTTAATTTATCACAGTTCAGTCTGGGAAGTGATTCTGATAACACTGAACACATTATAACTAATATGACCGTTAATACATTAAATATTAATAATGGAGGTTCCAACAACGCTACCGATTGCATTTTTGATACGATCGGATTCGAGAGATCGAACATATATAATGTCACCACATGTTCTTTCTATAACTTATACGCCGAGGTAGATATTGGACTGAATCAAAATATAAATAGTTGTTTGTTCGATGGAATTTTCGCACCTAGTTTCTCATCTTTTTCTGGAACCAACAGTTTTTTCAATAATATTATTCTAAACGGCTCCTCATCGGCTATCTATAACATCGGCAGTATAAGTGGCAGTAAAATTTCAGGCCTCAATATATTGGATGGAAATTCTTTGAAGATGGATAATATTACCAATAGTGTCATTAACAATATTATATCGCACAGTACTCAAATTTCTATAGGAGATAGTGGTATTGTAACGGGCACTTTATTTAGTGATATACTTTGTAATCAGTTTTTCCAGACACTCTCTTGTAATAAATGCTCTTTCAGTAATATTCTTAATAATAGTGGTAGCCTTGGAAACTCTTCCACTATAAATATAGGGGCTTTGTCTCCCAATGTTACCCAAAATTGCTCATTTTCTAATCTTAGATCTAGCTGTATTGATGTTTCTACGGACACGGCTAGATGCAGTTTCTCTAGTCTAAATTGTGATTCTCTGGTAATAGAGAGTAACATGTCAACTTTTACCTCTGTGTTTTGTAGCGGAACAATATTAACAGGAGGATCTTTCAACACATATAGCTCGTGCGTTTGCGGTCTTGAACAAGAAAGCACGGTTGACACATTTAGTTGCAATAGTTCGACTAGTTATGTCACCGGAGTGTTATCTAATGGAAATATAAACTACCGGTCTGACGCTAAAAATACTATTTTGGTAGGATCTATAGCAGGTATACAAGGTGGTACTTCTGATATCGTGGGAACTTCCGCTAGTACCAAGACAATGATGGTCGGTAACTTCTATAGAGGATCCATTTCAAATACACGTAGTGGTAGCACTGCTAATGCCAAGATTTCCTAGAAAATTCAGTATTGTAAGAGAGAACAAGACAATCCAGTCTCCCGATAGCCAAGGGATTTCCATCGCTGGAAAGAGAAGAGTTCCTCTTAGTAGCGCATTGGTCTTAAAGTCTCTAGTTTGTCTAGACCGATGGCAATTTCCAATTGCAGAAATTTTTGGGCTGCCTTACAGCCAGGTAGTACCACGTACTCAGACGAATCGAAAGTGTCAAAATTTTCAGTTTAATGTAGGGCGCTAATGCTAAAATCAGTTAAAGTAACATATTAATTAATATGCTAGTATTTCAAATATGGGACACAAGGATTGTAAGAATAAGAAGAAAATTGTGATAGTGAAAGAAAGCAGTGATTGCGATGATCATAAACACCACCGCAAACGAGGACCCACTGGTCCGAAAGGGTGCAGGGGAGATCCAGGATGTCCGGGCATGCAAGGGATGCCTGGTATGCAAGGACCTCAAGGATTGCCCGGACACCCTGGATCCCAGGGATCTATTGGTCCCACAGGTTTAACTGGTCCCACAGGGCCCCCTTTAGGTCCTACAGGTCACACAGGGCCAACGGGATCAGCCCTAGTCAATACAAAATCTCCTATTGGAGGAAATGGGACTCCAGCCAATCCCATTTGTCTCTTACCACCTATGCCGCCCAGCCCTGCCGATTGCCAGCATAATTGGTATTGGGATGTTGGAGCTGGAGATTGGGCATCTAAGTATATTCCATCTCCTTACGTTACAACTGTTGGCGCGACAGCTATGGGTGCTATGTTTAGCACTGTCACGGCTGCTTTTTCCGCTGGATGTTATTTTGTTCGCATTACAAACGATTTAACTGAAACTAACATTACTGTCCCGGCGGGTATTTCAGCTATTATTTATATCGATCCTGGAGTGACATACACGTTGCTTACAACGACTAATCTTAATGCTAGCGGGCTTTCAATTTTGGGAGGCAATCTGACACAAGGATTTGGTTCAACAATAACATATGCTGGGGGTATTAATACTCAAGCTTTTTCGAATGGACAGCTCATCATTGATAATTGTCATATTATATGTTCGGCCAATTCGGGAACTTATTTTAATACAGGTGCCGCAGGAATTACGTCCATATCTAATTGTTCGGTACTTATACCAGGAGGGATTACTGGGGGATTTATTAATCTTGTTGGGACATCAGAAAGGATATTTTTGACGAATTCTATAATTGTGGCGCAATCGACACAACCAGGAGCTAGCCCTAATAGCATTCTCACAACTACTAATACTATTACGGGGTCATTGGTAATTAATAATGTCTCCACTCTTGGAGGAGTAGTATTTAACTTTACTAATACTGGTACAGTTAATAATAGCAATTTGATAACTGTATTTAACGTTAATTCGCTTGATAATTTGCTTCAAATATTTATAGATGGTACTAGGATGGGATTTACGGGTTTATATAGGCTCAACACCCTATCACTAGGAGTTCAAAGTAATAATGTTGAACATAATATTAGCGATGTAACCACCGCTAATTTTTATGTTAATAACGGGTTCAACAATATCACAATTGGTTGCACATTCGATAACGTATCGGCACTCAACGTTAATATTCAAAATGCCGAATTATGCACTTTTTACAATACATATGCTACTCAAACATTTAATTTGGGTACCGGCATTAACAATTCTGTCTTTGATGGTGTTACATTAGTGCAGAATCCGACCAATTTTACGGCCACTAACTCGGTAATAGAGAATGTTTTTATAGGTAGTGTTAATTCTAATTTTACATTAGGACCTTTTGCTAATTGTTTTATAAGTAAGGTAATAATGGTTTCCACTGGTAATAACATTTTACGTTTTTCAAATTGCCAATTTACAGCCATTGATCAAATATATAATAGTGGAATCAATCCAGCCGAGATTGCATTCGAATCAATAAATAACTCTTCTATTTCAAATGTGGTTACCCAGGGGAAAATTAAGGTCGAAAATTGTCAAAATATCAATATTTCGGGAATTTCGGGTATTTTCTCTCAGGGAAATAACATGGACGTTGTAGGTACCACTGTATCATCATTTTCAAATGTTAGCATGAATCAGATAACTGTTTCAAGTGATTGTTCTAGCTGCGGGTTTTCCAATTTTACTTTCTCGACGCTTCAACCTAGATGTAGTGGATGTTCATTTACAACTATGGTCGGCGCCACGATCACCATGAATTCTGATACTGATAATAACGTTTTTATCGGATGCGTAATTACCGGTACTTATGTTCCGGCGGGTATAAATAATTCACATTTGGGAATTGTGACAGGTAATGATATAATTTTTGGCAGTAATGCTTCCAATCATATCATTGCAGGCTGCCAAGTAGGAGGTATTTCGGAGAATACAGTAAATTTAACATCCGCGAACACACTCAATAGTAATCAGAGACCTTTGGCGGTTGGAAATATTGTCAGTGGATCAATCAGTAACATGAAGATCAACTCGGCTAACACCACATATGGATAATTATGTATATTAATTAATATACATAATTATAAAATGGGCAAGGATAAACATAAGCATAAAGATAATAAATATGTAATAATTAGAGTTCGGGGACCACAAGGGTGCCGGGGAGAATCAGGGCGCTCCGGTAAAAAAGGCCCAACAGGTTTTCCAGGGTGCCCCGGTCCTGCAGGGCCAACGGGAACTCCAGGCACGTCCACTAATACGGGAGCTACGGGACCCATGGGTGATACCGGTCCCGAAGGAACAGGATTTACCGGGCCTACTGGCTTTACTGGACCCACCGGGCCTATCGGACATACAGGAGTAACGGGACATACTGGACCTGAGGGAATTGGTTCCACAGGAGTCACCGGACCTACTGGAGTAACGGGACATACTGGCTTTACTGGACCTGAGGGGACTGGACCTACCGGACATACAGGAGTAACAGGGCATACTGGGCCTGAGGGGACTGGACCTACCGGACATACAGGAGTAACAGGGTATACTGGATATACTGGCTTTACTGGTCCCACAGGAGTCACAGGACCTAGTGGAGTTACCGGGCCTACCGGAGTAACGGGACATACTGGACCTGAAGGAACCGGACCTAGTGGAGTTACCGGGCCTACCGGAGTAACGGGACATACTGGACCTGAAGGAACCGGACCTACCGGACCTTCAGGAATAACAGGGCATACTGGCTTTACTGGAGTAACGGGACATACTGGCTTTACTGGACCCACCGGGCCTACCGGAGTAACGGGACATACTGGACCTGAGGGGACCGGACCCACCGGGCCTACTGGAATAACAGGGCATACTGGGCCCGAGGGGACCGGACCTACCGGACATACAGGAGTAACAGGGTATACTGGATATACCGGAGTAACGGGATATACTGGACCTGAAGGAACTGGAGATACAGGGCCTACCGGACATACCGGAGTAACGGGACATACTGGACCTGAAGGAACTGGAGATACAGGGCCTACCGGACATACCGGAGTAACGGGACATACCGGAGTAACGGGACATACTGGAGCCTTGGGACCTACCGGTCCTTCTCTTACAGGTCACACCGGTCCAACTGGATCGGTCCTTACTCAATTACCCGTAACGGGAGATGGGACAGCACTGGATCCTATTACTTTGGCGCCTACCAATAGTTGTACAGAAAGTTGGTACTGGAATCCCACACCAGCCGCTTGGGGGTTATATCAGAATTCCGGTATTTCTCAAACAACCGTTGGTCTCGGGTTTACCAGTGCTATGTACAACGGTATATTAGACGCGTTTAATGATGGGTGTTACGAAATTAGAATGATTAATAACGGTGGCACATCGTTTTCCGAACCAGGGTTTACATTTCCCGTGGTTAATGGATATTGTTTCATCTTTATTACTGCGTGTACACAACTTAGTTTTACAGGTCAAGTTGATTGGAATGGTGCTCAAATATGTATTATGGGTGCTTGTTCACAAAGTTCTATCTTAGCAATATTACAACCTGCATCGACTAGGGGATTTATAAATTATAATAGTATTTGTATATACAATTGTAATATTCTCACGAGTTTATTCGACGATACTTACATTAATTCGGGAAATGCTAGCGAAATAATGGCCATATATAATTGTACGATCAACTGTTCGAATGATAATATTATCTCAACGGGAGCCGGGGAAATTATCTCTATTTCTAATTCGTCAATTAGAAATTTTGCTGGAAATCAGACTCCAGCGATAAATATTGCAGCTGGAACTGGAGAAATAATATTGCGCGGGTTGATCATCAGCGATACCACATTGCTCATCAACGTTGAGGCAAACGATTCAGTTTATATAAGCAATCTTTATTCTAATGATAACGCTTATAGTCTTACTATTAATAGTAATAACAATCGTTATGAGCAGTTAATTGGAATGAATGTTCTAACTGTAGCTTCTACAAGTACATCTTCGTTAAATATATTTGAAACTGTGATATGTCAAACTTTCAATGCTGGAAATAGCGGAGTACCCATGGTTAGTGCAGATTTTTCCACGTTTCACAGTTTAGTCTGTATCGATAATTTGAATATAGAATTTATGAATAATTGTGAACTGACTAATGTAGTTTGTAGAAATAATTCCACATTTGGCGGTATGACAGGATGCCGGATCAATGGATTAACCATATCTGTAACTATTACGGCCACCAATATGTCTCAATGCATCATAACAGATTGGGTCTTTGTTACAACCATAAACGGAACTAGCTTCAGGATAGAAAATTTGACATATTGCGTCATCAATAATATACTCTTAACGAATGCTGGGATATTATCTATAGATAATTGTAATCAATGTAATTTTGATAACATTCAGAACTTTGCGAATGATCCTGGAGCTTCAAATTTGACCATTGGACCGTCCAATAGATGTAATAATTGCAATTTCAGCGGAATAATTTCAGCGGGTACAGCTACCACCCTATTAGTTAACGATGCAAGAGCATGCAACTTTAATAATATTTTTGTCAATACTGTTACTACCATTGCGGGATCTACACCATTGATAACAATGTCAAACGTTAATGGTGAAGTTATCAATTTTAGCAGTTCTGATGGTGCTCTGACTTGTTGCGCATTGGATGGAGGAAGTTCGGGAATAAATGTTAACGATTCTAGGGTGGTAATCTCAAATTGTGTCATTCAACCGTTAGGTACTATTACTGGTATGGCATTTCAACCGTTAGTGGTCGGTTGCCTTGCGGGTTCTGCATACGTGAATATACATCCCAACAGCACCGGTAATATTCCATAATCGAATTATTAATTAATAATTCAATAAAAATGAGTGGTCGTCATGACAGGGAAAAAATAGCCACTGTGCATGTTAAATGTTCGCATGGAAAAAAATCTAAACATAAGCACAAATGTTGTAATAGCAAACCTGGACTCACTGGTCCGAGAGGAAGAGATAGCTTCGTAACAGGCCCAACGGGACCCGGAGGGACCGGTCCTACCGGCTTCACTGGCATAACGGGACATACTGGACCTGAAGGAACTGGGCCCACAGGGCCTACAGGTTATAGTGGAAACACAGGACATACTGGGCCTGAAGGGACTGGGCCCACCGGGCCTACTGGAGCTATAGGGCCTACCGGACATACCGGATTAACGGGACCTACTGGCTTTACTGGAGTTACAGGGCCCACCGGACATACCGGATTAACGGGACATACTGGACCTGAAGGAACTGGGCCCACCGGGCCCACCGGACATACCGGATTAACGGGACATACTGGACCTGAAGGAACTGGGCCCACCGGGCCCACCGGACATACCGGAGTAACGGGACATACTGGGCCTGAAGGAACTGGGCCCACTGGGCCCACCGGACATACCGGAGTAACGGGACATACTGGCCCCGAAGGAACTGGACCCACTGGTCCTACGGGTCATACCGGAGTAACGGGACATACTGGGCCTGAAGGAACTGGGCCCACTGGGCCTACGGGTCATAGTGGGCACACTGGAACAACAGGACATACTGGGCCCGAAGGAACTGGACCCACTGGTCCTACGGGTAATACTGGAACAACAGGACATACTGGGCCCGAAGGAACTGGACCCACTGGTCCTACGGGTCATAGTGGGCACACTGGAACAACGGGACATACGGGACAGACCGGACCAACTGGACACACGGGATTAACCGGTCCCACGGGGGATTCCGGAACGGTGATTACTGCATCCCCCATAACTGGCGATGGCAGTGGTGGAGATCCCATCACATTGGCACCATCTAGCTCTTGTGATGTTAGCTGGTATTGGGATCCCACACCGGCTGCATGGGGGTTATATCAAAATCCAGGTATCACTCAAACAACTGTTGGTTCGGGAGGTACAGGGGCTATGTATGCTAATTTAATAGACTCTTTCAATGACGGATGCTATTTTGTTCGAGTATTATCGTCTTCAACGGTGACCGAGGCAGCATTTACCTTCCCGGACGCTGGAGGGCAATGTTTCATTTTCATCGATACTAATACTACTGTGGAATTTAGTGATCAAATTGATTGGAATAATGCAACTGTCACCATTGCCGGCGTTGAATTCGATACATCCACAGTATCCTTCACAGGACCTAATAATACAAGATCTTTTATCAATTACTCTAGAGTTAATATGTCTACTTGTCAGATATCAACCACTACTAATGCAGATGCTCCGTTAAATTCTGGACAATCATCTGCACAACTATATATAGATAATTGCAGTATCGTTGCATCGGGAGGAATTTTTATTGAAACAGGTAATGAGGAAATTATCCTTCTTACCAATAGTTTTATTTCTACCCCAAATATTGCTCAACCTCCATCTATAAATATAATAAATGCACCTTCTCAAGTATTATTTCGAGATATAACATTTACCGGTTTGTTTACAAATATCATATCGATCATCGTTGAAGCCTCGGACGTGGTTTATATGAGCAATCTATATTCACTTAATAATAATTATTTAATTACAATCAATAGTAATAACAACCGCTATGAAAATTTAATTGGATTATCTAGTCTAATCGTTTCTAGCACGGATGATACTATGCAAAATATATTCTTTGGAATAGTAACTCAAAATGTTACTATTGGGAACTCGGGAGTTCCCATGGTAAAACCTAGCCTATCTGAGTTTCACAATATTACATGTATTAATAGTTTTAGTATAGAATTTATGGATAGGTGCGAGTTAACTAATGTAACTTGTTATAATACTTCTGCCTGGATGGGAATAACCAATTGTCGCATTTCAGGCATGTCTATCTTAACACCCATATCATCCATTTCAATAGCAGGGTCTGATATATCAGATATTAAATTTATTACGACAATTATCGGGACCAATTTCGAACTTAGAAATTTAACTAACTGTAATGTTAACAACATCAGCTTGACCAATAATGGCACTCTTGCCCTCAACGCATTTGTTAAAACAAATGTAACCAATATTTTGTACGCTTCCGTAGATGGCGCAGTACCGGATCTATCTTTGGGAACAGTTCCAGGGGCGGATCAACATCAAGATTCATGTTTCTCCAATATAATAGTTGTGGGTAATGTTGCCGGAATAAATGCTAATAGTATCGCCAGATGCTGTTTTACTAATATCAGCGCCACTAATTTCACAACTACTGCCGGTAACGGTTTCTTTAGTACTTTATCGGGCCTCAGAGCACAAGGTTTAACTTTTGGCTGGAGCGATAGCACGGTTAGCAATTGCACTATAGGAGGAACAGGAGGTGCGACTGGTATAACTGTTAACAATGCTCGAGTAACGGTTACCGGCTGCAATATTGCTAATGCACTTGCCACGATAACCGGGGTGGGTTTCCAACCATTAGTAGTAGGCTGTATTGCCGGTGCTGCATATGTAAATATTGATCCTGCTAGTACGGGCAATATTCCTTAAATTAATTCTATTAATTAATATAATTTTAATCACAATAACCAATCCGTCTAGTTACCCTAAAAAGATTTGGGCTGCCTTCTAGCCAGGTGACCGATAAGGTCCGGACGAATTCGGAAGTTTCAAAACTTTCGGTTTAATAGGAGGCGATGGAAAGTTTACCATGAAAATGGGGGTTTTAAAAGATATAAGTATTACTAACACATTATTTGATATATAAAATAATCATGGAATCCAGAGAGGTACTAGAGGGTATTATAAATCTGTGGTTAATCAAGAACGACCTCCGACCAGGGTATTTAGCTAATACCGGTACTCAGGAAGATCTGGAAATTATAGACAAGAAAGCCAATGACCTGGGTCTAAATAAATTTCCGATAAACGAGGGTAATATATACACTAAACGAGAGAAAATCAAGATTGACTCCGACAAAGATCTTGGAGAAATTTTAGGATTTTACTGTTTTGATCATAGTGATTATTTTAATAACAGTGTGGATCGTGTTTCTTTTGGGATAACCGAGGGAAACAGCGACATAGAAGTTTTTGTTGAGGTATGCGAAGCTAGTAAAATAAATATAGATGAAGTGAGTAAATTGTATCGGGGGAAAGTAGGCAAATTTAATGAGAAGTCAAATGGCGAATATAATTTCATGTTTAAATCTACATATTTACCATCCACTGCGACTTTGCTCGGAATTAAAAGATATGAACAGTTTGTTCGTTTTAGATACGAATACACTGACCTTATTTTGAATCATTGGTTTGAAGATTCTTCGTTTATGTCGATATTAGAGAATATTGATGGAAGTAATTTTGGTCGCTCTTGGCCGATATTAAGGACTTTCCTCGGAAATGTTTTATCTTGGGAAGGGTACATCGAGAATATTCTCGATATGTACGAAGTAGAGGATTTGGGGGAGATCGAGGAAATTATTAACCTTGACAGATGTTTGTACGATCTATTAAATCCCAGATAAGTTATCATATTGAGTTGCAAATAGGAAAATTTCTTATATTAGTTAATATAAGGATTCATTTTTATCGATGTCGCCTCTGTTAGGTACCCCTGGAGAAATATGATATTAATTTGCCCAATGACCATAAATCCATCCTTTCTGAACATGTTTTGATAGTGTAATTAGTAACTTTCCCGTTTTCATAAGTCATTAATTCTGTTGTAATTTTTTCTGGATTTGGATGATTATCCACGTAATTATCTAGAGTAGATAATTCATTTACTACTTCCATTAGAGAAAATTGCCCTTCCTTATCATCTACCAAATCCTCTATTATACAATAGATGGTTATATAACCATCTATAATGGCTCTCAATATTTGAAGACACACAGTAGCTTCTCTTTTAGAGCTTGCCCATATGCCAATTTCTAATTTGTTCGATTTAGATTCAAACTCTGTTTGAATCGAATCGAATTCTCCGTCCGTCCATATGGAATCATTTGGAACAATTGCCTTCCTTTCATTCAAAAGTTGAGATAGGATTTTAACAATTATTTCTCGAACTGAAGATTCCGAATAATCGCCCAATTTAATTAATGTTTCAGATTCAAACATATTTCTCAATCAATACGGACATTCAAAATCAATTTTAATAACTTGATTAAAACAAAATTGTATTAATTGATATATTTTTAACCCACCCCATTCACAGATCGCTATAAGACTCCTCCTTAGCTGGATATAAGACGGAAAAATTATAGTGGTCACATATGTAATTCCCAGCACCTATATGTTTAGAGCTTTCACAAGTTTTGGGATTATCACAATTTTTGATGTTAATAGTTTTCAATTTGATACCATCTTGAGATATAATATTAATCTTTAAGCGACTAGTCATTTTTTAATTCTATTATATTAACTAATATAATGCATTAGTTTCAATTGATGAGATCAATATACTTCCTTCATTTTCTGATTATCAATAATATCGCGTATACGCATTTCAAGGGTGTTATGACGATAATGGAGTCCCTTAGAAAGAGAATCGCAAAAACACTGCAAATTGCCAATTACCCACAATGCGCGTTTTGCTCTACTAATAGCTGTGTAAACCAAATTTCTACTAATGAAAGATGATGAGCCCTTATCAGGGGGTAAATAAAGGCATATGAACGGTGACTCGGAGCCTTGAAATTTATGGATCGTCAGGGCGTATCCAAGAGCGAATTTACTACTATTAAACTCTTCGAATTCAATTTTTTCTCCCGTGTCGGGGTCAGTAGGGGGATTTCTTTTAGATATTTTAGGTCTCATTGGGATATCATGGATAACATCTTGCTTGATAATTTTCTTGACACCGTTTTCCTCAATAATTTTAGTTTCTTTAACTTTTATTTTTAATACTTCGTCCGTAAAATCATCCACTACAGCTTCTTCTCCATTCATTATAGGAAGATCATAATTATTCTCTAAACAAATTATGCGAGACCCGACATGCCATTTATTTTGCCAATGATCAATGACAAATGGTTTATCTTCATGGTAAATTTGTTCAAATTTATTATTCAATTCTTTTAGATCTCTATTATAAGGTGATAAAATGGTAATATCGTCTTGCTTTAAGCCTCTCTGATGAGAATCTATAATAATGTCGAAAATTGATTCTATCGAACCAGGTATGAGAAAGAAATTATCAGTTTCTTCGAAAGGACCTTCTTTCTTAAATTTATTGGCTATTGACAGTTCTTCTAAACCATCCGGATCGAAGTCATCAAAAGGATCATAAAAAGGATCATAAAAATTTGATTCGCAATCCACAATTTCCTTCTTTTCTTCCTTTGGTTTAGGCCGAGTTAATTTCTTGAATCTACCTTCTCTTTCCTCTTGAGCTCTCTGCTGAATAGTTTCTAATGCTTTAATAATACCATCCTTTTCACCATCCAATGTCTTATAGACCCTCATATTTTGCATTAAAATTACTTTAGGAATCTCAGGTATTTTCATTATTTCAAGGGCCAAATCGCCCCATTCTCCTACGGGAGGCAATTGATCAATATCACCAACAAATACAAATTTGGGCCATGGCAACTCATAACTTTTCATAACTTTCAGTAGCTCGAAGAACAATGGAGTGGTCACCATAGAAAATTCATCTATTATTACCATCTTGAAGCGGATACTGTCCTCATAAATATCCCATTTCTTTATCTTGTTGATTAATTGATGAATGGTATACGCTTTTCTCCCTGTAACCTCTTTAATTCTAGATACAGCTTTTCCAGTAAAAGAACTCATAAAGAAATCGTGATCCAATAGCTCCAGATTATCTACTATAGTTTTTAGAACGGTCGTTTTACCCGTACCCGGCCCACCCGTAATGATACTTACTCCACTAGACAGTGCCATAGTAACAGCTTTCCTTTGTTCCGAATTAAGAACGATTTCTTCCCCGAAGTAAGGATCCGGAATAAGTAAATCATCATTTTCCATCATTTCAACTAGATATTCAGCAACGCATTGTTCCTTCATAGCATATGATTTCAAGAAAACAGTGTGAAAATCAGCTGTCAATCCAAAATCACCATGTAGAGAATCCTTATGTTTGAGATAATCTGGATATAATCTTAAAATAGAATTAGTAGGAGTACCTGACCAACCTCTATCATTGGAATTATCGTAAATGGTCCTAAGTATCTGCCCACATCTGATGTCATCGTTAGTTGGTTCTCTATTATTGCGCAACATTATTTCAATCGCTTTCTTAATTTCGAGACCATATAAAGATAAAGGATTATCCATACATCTTTTGTAAATATCGTCAGTACTAAGTTCACATTTCTTGATTTCCGTTTTGGTCAATCCCAACAAATATAATCTTCTCATATTTCGCTGTTTATGCCATTTAGCTAAAAAATGGCCCGCTTCTTTGGCTGTCATCATACTAAATTCAGCCAAAAATTTGGCATTCTTTGTACTCATCCACCTTTCGGCTAGTTGTGAGATATACAGAGGTGGTTCTCCGTGATCTTTCTCAATTTTATCATAGAATTTTAATCCTTGGTTGTATCCCATCTTTCCCATTGTGATAAAACATTTAACCACATTCTCTTTTGAAACGGATGGTTGCACAAAAGGCGGTCGTGTGACTAAAAGAGTATTATCATCACACATCTTAACGACAGCATAAATACTATCATCCGGTTGGACCGGACAGAAGAAAGGGCATATACAATTGTATTTATTACCACTTTCTGGCGTCAATACAACAAAGCGTTTCTGTTCATTAAATCTCAATTTGGGAACCTGAGTGATTATCCCGAATAATTCGACCGTATCATCGGCAGCCATTTTGAATAACTGATTGGTTATTATATAATATTAATTTCAGTTTTATATTATATAATAATGGATTTACCCCAAAGTTTCACATTTGCTACATATAATACTCGATGGTATAGTTTTAATTTTTTAAAAAGAATTGATAAGCCTGTTAGGCACTTATTCTAAAGTAGCCAATAGGAAAATGAACGCCATATAATAGGTACCGAAACACTTGAAGAGGCTATCGATGATGCATTAGTAAAATTTATTCTTAAGAGGTACATAGAAGCTCATATTTCATTTCCGTATCGTTCAGATTTAATTAGATTAGCTAAGACTTTCCTATAGACATGTCCCTATAACAAATTTTCTAGTATATTTAGAAGAGCCGAGATCGATCAAGTGAGGGTTCTATCGCGAATCTGGAATAGCTGGCATATTAGTTAGTGTGCCAAAAAAAGGTTAAAATATATCCGATTGAAAGATGGAAAACACAACCACATTTACAAAGGTTTATATCAATATATCCAGGGTAATTGATTAGGGAGTCCTCGAGGAGGACTAAGCAAACCTCAATCAAAACGTAAAATAGAAAATTATATAAATTATATAATTTTTTAGAGTGCCTGTTCCACCGGGCAATAATGGATAGTTTGAGAGCTGGAATTAGCTTTGTATTTTTCCACTTTGTGGCCGTTAGGACATATAGGTTTATCATATACTGTCATAGGACATGTTCCCATAACACCAGTGGGCGATATATAATTAGTTACATTATCTCCCATCGAGAGACCACCATAACTATATGCTTCGTTTACTATTTTAATCAAAGAATTATATAACTTTCCTATCTCTTCCATGTTTAATTCGGAAATTGGTTTGAAAGGATTTATTTTAGCATCGTATAATATGCCAGATCTTAGGTAATTCCCTAAACCCGAGACTAACCCCTGATCATTGAGAAATTTACATACCTGTCTTCTTCCAATACTTTTCTTTGTGATAATAGAATACCAATAATCCCATGTCAATTCTCCATTCAAAGGATCCGGACCTAGTTTAATTATCAATTCGTGATATTCTTTGTCAGCTAAATATTTAACACTTCCCCAAGTCCGACTATCTAGAAAATATATGTATCCTTTGATACGGTGAATCCTTCCGGAGATATTGCCGTAACCTATTCGGAGCTTAACGTAATCAAAATGTTTAATTAAATGATCACAAGGTAATAGCCATTTTCCAGTCATAGAAAGTGAGCTATAAATAAATCCGTTCTCCAATTGAATAATAGGGTGTTTACCGATAGCAAATACTTTTATCACTTTTCGTCCTTTGGTGTTAGGTAAATTTCTAAATTTATCGGGCGAATTAGATTGAATATCTATACTGATTATCTTGTGGCCGATCAATAATGACATTTGATCGGCCATTATATGAGCTTCCGCTATTTCAGGCATTTTTATTAAGTAATAAAAATTTTTAAAGAAATCAATTACGATAAGGGCATTATGAAGGTTCCAGCTTCGGGTTCCTCGGTTTCGACGGGTTTTGTTATGGCCAATCTACGATCTTGCAATGATCCCTCTTTTGTCCCGCACATATTAGTGGTCACTAAAGTGTTAGTAATGAAGCGAGACAATTTGACAACATCCTCTTGCTTAGGCTCTTTCCCGACCTTAGTTAGATAATCCATTAAAATTTGAGTTTCACACAGACTATCCCAATCATTAGTTAAATCTAGGCCATCTATAAAATCTTCACCCTTGCTCGTGAATGGGTTGATATATCTATACATATCCCTCTCGTAAACGTTATGAAAAAACATAGCATCTTCATATTTGCGAGAATCCCAATTTACTGAATAGTATTTACCATCTTTATTCCTAGTTGGAACCAGTCTACATTCAGTAGAAGTTGCCCCCAGCCAGGGCTGATAATAAGCGTGGCCTTGTAAATAAGGAAAGAAGTGTTTGGAATCCTTATAATACTGGTCAATCCAAGGCAATCTAAATTTCAGACTGGCCGCTACCGGATCGATATCGTATACCCATTTCTCCTGACGGAACATATCAGCGATAACTATCTTTTCACTGTCGTATTTGTTCGGTCCCGTTCCAAAGCGGGAACGACCGAAGGATATATCGTCATAATTAACTGCTCTGATATCCGAGAGGAGAAATACATCATCCCTTTCGGACCATTTCTTAATATGTTTATCTTCAAAATAATGGTTATACCTGAACACTCCATCTTTCTCTCCTGGAAGATTTCGATTGTACGGATGATCATCATATAAATGCCATTCAATTTGAGGGAATAGAATTTTCATGATATTAATAGAACATCCAGGAGCTGCCCCGACATATAAACATACGGGCTTGGGATGAAGACCCGGATCCCAGTACAAAGTGAAAAATTGAATCGTTTCTAATGCCAATTTCCGTTGTCCCCATTTTATTACGTTTTTCAATTCGCCAGTTCTCTTTCTGTACCCCAATTGCTCGGCACCTTCCCTGTAAACCTGAAAATCTCTAGTAAAAGTCCTTGGTTTGCTCAAATTGTTTATCTTTTCTTTAATTTCGGCTTTCTCTTTAACTCTCGCCGATCCGCTCTTAGTTGACGTTCGGACAACGGATGTCTGTCTCGATGCCATACTTTTAAATAAAAAAAGCTTTATTATAAGATTAATTTTACTATATATTATTAATATATAATTGGTTATACGATTGACTCTACTTCGTTAATGTCGATGTCTGGCCATGTCTCTTTCATCAATAATAATCTATACCACACAGCCGTCGAAACGAATCGTTTGCTAGCCATTCGTATACAATACCCATTTTGTTTAACTCTATTAAACATATCCTTGAGAGTGGTTTCCTTTTTGCCGCGATGTATAATGTAAAATATGGAATATAAAGGTTTTATATTAAACAAATTCTTTAATATCTCGCTGCATTCGGTTATTTTAATTTCATATGTCATATCGTTATCGAAAGTGTCTTTTTCTTTTATGGGGTACGGATGCCCGGGACCTTTCCATCTTCTCATATACATTCCCATATAGAATACGGCCTCTAAAAATTCTAAAACTTCTCTCTTTTCCAGCTCAGACAAGCCTGTGTAAATAAATTTTAGTTTTTTATCTTCTTCTGAGAAGGATTTGCTTTGCTCTAAAGCTGTGTGTACATGATAATACAAACCCTTGAGTTTCTCGCTAACATCTCTGAGCATAGTTAATAATTCGTATAACCGATAAACACTCATTAAAGAAAATTGACCTCCGTGAGGGTTTGAAAAAATCCATAATTTCTCTTCAGTTTCGTCATCCAGATGGATACAATTTCCTAATTCATCGAGTTCGTAGAAATAATATCCTTCAACATTTCCATAAGCCAAAACGGTTTCCTGTTTATCCCTGAGATCTTCGATCGAGCTCCAATAAGTTGTCTGTTTATCTGAATTTAGAATCTTACTATCTCTCGGATCAATTAGTACAAACCACCCTCTTACATTCAATAGCGATATAATGTTATTGACTAAAGAGGATCTATTCTCAAAAAACGGATATCCTCCTAGTATACTAACGAGAACATTATCGTGCAATTTTTCATAGAATTTTCTAGAAAATTCTAAGGGCATATATTTAGCAGATTCTGGTAAATTGTCAGCGAGATCTGCGTAATACAAAATATTTTCCCTAACATAAAGGCTGTAATTTTGATTTGGAGGGACAGCCACTTCAATTTCTTTATAGAAAGAATCTGGGCATAATAGACCTAATATCAGATAGTACTCGAATAGCGATCTTTTGCAGTGCGGCAATTCTATGATATCTTTTGTTTTCATAGAACTATAATGGGCTCTCCATATGCTTTTGTGGGAATTAATACACTCTTCCCTCAGCGGATCTGTGATGTGGTTCATATTTGTATTTAATAAAATTGATTACTATTATAATAGTAATCAATTTTATTAAATACAAAATATAGATGTCTACTTCCTGTAAAGGTAGAAGCCCGTTACGCGGGGGGCTCATGCAAAATTCTGGAGCTCGCGTAGTTAGAACATGTAATATGCCCGCTCCAGAAGGCCTCGCGGGGAAGAAGGAAAAATGTATAGATACTACTGCTAAGAAGGAAAAATGTATAGATACTACTGCTAAGAAGAAAAATAATAATCATTTTGCTAGTAAGAACAATTTTCGCCGGATAAAATGTGAATATATTAGGGGTAAGAAATGGCACCCATTTCTCATTCATAAAGATAACCGAAAAAAATATCTATGTTTGTTAGATGATATAGGATACAATAGCACCAATATTTATGTACGATTAACGACAAAAGGTTACTATATGTTTTCTAACTTTAGCAATGGTATAGAGCTTAGGAATTATATCAATCAATTCCATCCTACCCTGAAGTGCTTTGACGAAATAATAATGGAGGGGCCGCAAAAGCCCCGGTTCGATATTGATCTAGAAGATGACAATTATTCTCCAGAGGAACTCGATAGGATAATCCAAATTTTGATCAATCAGGTGATAGACGGGATTATGTTTTACTTACCTGAAATCTCTCCGGAAAGAAATATTAGATTATTTACAAGTCATGGCAAGAAGAAACGTAGCGTTCATATAGTTATAGATGGATTCTTCCACGATAATTATTTAGACGCCCGGGGGTTTTACGATGATGCGATTAGGCATGTCAATGTTGGTTTTAGGAAATATGTTGATCACGGTATTTATGGCAAAAAGAAACAACTGAGAATGATGGATTGTTGTAAATGGGAAAGTGATAGGAATAAAAAGCTGCAAAACTCATTCTTGTATTATGACAAGGTTATTAATTGTAATTGGGGTGAATTAGATAACGATGTAACTAGATTTATATCATCTTTAGTAACAGTAATTTCGGGCTGTGAGAGATTGCCATCTTTCGCTAAGAGGATGGCATATAACAAATCTGAAAATGTAGCTGATGGTATCGTTGACGATGCAATTGAAATGACTAAGACAGTATTGGGCGAGAATTACACTTTTTCCTTTGAAAGTGTTACTGGATCCATTATAGTTTTAAAGAGATTATCACCATCGAAATGTGTCATTTGTAACAGAATTCATGAAAAACAGCACCCCTTTTTATCTATTACGAATGATAATGTTTATTTCTTTTGTAGAAGACATCCTCAGAATAAAAGCCAGTACATTGGTAATATACATACCCATGTAGAGAAAACCCAAACTAAACCGGAGCCTTTTGCGAGAGTTGATATAACCACAGCCGAAGGAAAAACTATTCAAGTAGGAGGCAGTGCCTCATTTAATTTCAGAAGAAAGCATAAATCCAGCACTTCCAGTTCCTCAAGTTCTTCAGCCAATACACAAGAAGAATTCCCCGTGAATATAGATAATTCCCCTGGATACCAAGAGCCTGTAGACACAGCTGGAATTTCTCCGCTGGTGCTATCTTCGGGTTCGGAAATTTTTAACAAGTTAAATAATATTGATAAAAAGAGAATAGTTAAACATCGTATGCCTAAATTTCAAGACGATACTCCATTATCATCACTGATAGATTTTAATCAAATTGACTGGTAATGTCCCTCCCTAAGTGTTTTCCGGTTAATCGCGAGCCTGTCAAGGCTTGGTATATACCAGAGAAAGATTTTATTGTTAATAAAAAATATCCTGATATGGTCAGGGCTTGCAGAGCTAATAATTGAGAATATATTATCAAGGTCGCGGAAATTGGAGATATCGAAAATGAGATAGCTGTTATGAACAAGTGCTCACAGCATGGTATATGCATGTCCATAATAGATTGATGGAAATGTGAGTATAATCGATCAGATTTTTCGTACAAGGGAATCCACCAATCCCTTATAGAGGGAAATTTCAAAAACCCCGGGGCTTATGTGATGCCCATGCTCAAAATAACTTTTATAGATAAGTTTAGGCAACTAAGAAATGAATCCGACCCAATAAATAGTAAAGGTGTCTATATTAATGGTAAACGAGAAGGAATATGGGACCTCTATTATTCAGATACGGGCTCATTAAACGCTTTCGATGTATTTCGTAACGAAATACAAGTTGGAAAATGGAAGGTGTTCAAAAGGGATGGAACATTCAGCAGAGATAAATATTACTAACTTTTTCGATAATTAGATACTGTATTAAGTAATACAGTATTTTAACTATACATATCATACCATAATCGCTCGATATAATGAGCTGTCTCAGTTAATTTATCCTTATCGCAGAAACTTATTATTCTTTCATAATGTTTTTTGGGATAAGATCGTATTTTATTCTTACTGAGGGAGAAAATATCCATATAATTGACTTTGGTATTACCTACTTTCTTACCCATAACATGCTTATACCACTCACCATAAGGTCTTATACTACAAGGTGATAATACGTTACTAGATTTATTAATCTTGCAACGGTTTAAATATTTATTAACAGCAAATCGCCTCAATTTCCTAAGATTAACAACGTATGTGAAGACATATTCATATTCTTCGCATTTTTCCAACAGCATAGAAGTCAACTTTTTCTTATCTTTATGGTGAGCAGAACCGGGAAGAAAGAGAGTAATATCATCCAAATTATCATAATTAGTTATTATATGATAAAGATTGGTGTGATTATTAACACCAACATTGGGCAATTTAATCACTTTACAATCTGGTAGATCTACATCTGTATAGCCCTTATTGTAGATGTAGATCTTAACATTATATTTTTGTTTCAATCTATCTATCTCCTTACAATTCAGCCAATCTAAAGATTCATTGTATCGTGCAATTACGACCCCTATATTTCTTACTTTCACCTGCCTTTTCTCACCAAAAACGGTTTCGGGGTTCGGATAGAAGATCCAGAGGAGGATAGCTGCTATTACTAAGATACCTAGAAGTACTATAATGATAATTATCGTTATCCAAACCCAATTCATCTTTAATAAATTTATATATTATGTAATACGGTATTTCAAACAGATTAAATAATACTAATAAAAAGTGATCTTTTGAAACATAATAGATGACTAAAATTGATGTTTACATCATAACTAGGGATTTATATGACATCGCAACCGACATATCTCATTTGATGAGATTGTTCTCGGGTGATATTTTTAACGTTCAAGAGGTTAATCTCCCTCTGCCTGAAAATTTTATTTTGCCCGAAGTAATGAACAAGCATAATATATATGAGATAAAATGGTGCTTGAACAAATCATATTCATCATATTCCGATAGAGGAATACTAATTGTTGATGGTAACTCAATTAGTAATATCTCTCCGCGCAAATTAGAAGATCTAATGAGTTATGTCTACCAAAAGCAAGAAAAATATGATCTGTTCTATTTATGTAGATGGCAAGATGAATGTCAAAAAATTACCGATATCGCTAGAAATGATTTTTTTAATATTCAAACTGGAAGAACTTATGGTCCACACGGTATGCAAGTTGTATATTTTTCCAACAGTGGAAGAGATTTATTCTTAGGGAAGAAAACCTCGAAAGATGGTAAACGTTTAAATATAGATAAAGGCATTGACCATAGATTCTTCGATCACGTAACAAACGGTAATATAATTTGCTATTGTACTTTAAATAACATATTCGAATACGACATCACTCGAGCAACACATAATTTTGATTACGATAAAACATCTCTGTGTAGAAAAATGGATGATAGGGACGACAACAATAATCAAAATGACACTAACAACTTAGGCTATTTATGGTTTTTAATAGTTGTCATCATCGCTGTTCTTTTAGCATTTGCCATAGTCAAAATAGGAAGATAATTTCATACACACGAGAGAAAACTATATAACTCCATTCCCACGAGAAATATCAAGCAAAATTTTGCGATCTTATTAAAATGAGTACCATTGTGATAACCGTAGATGATTTCTTTTACCTCGGGGTAAAAGTTTATCATCCAGAGGACGATGTAACTTTCATCTATAAGGGACCCTGTAGATTTCTATTGATAAAAGATAAAACATATGATCATAAAACATATTTGGAAGGGAAGATTACCAATCATATCAAGCATACTATATTTTTTCTAGAGAATTTTGAAGATGCCTGTACTATTCTCGGATCCAAATGTTCAACCTTATCAGTAACCGAAAATAAACCTTGGGGTAATTACACAAACTACATAGAAACGGAAAAATTCAAAGTTAAGGAAATTATAGTCGACCCATTTTCCCGTTTATCTCTCCAGAGACATTTTCATCGTTGTGAATATCACTTTGTTCTTTCGGGGAATGGATATCTTCAAAAAGGATTTGATCTAGATAATTTAGAGGATCATTTTTTGGTTCCAGGGAAGACAGTTTATATTGACATCAAGGAATATCATAGGATTTGCAACACCACCAGTGAAACATTAAAGATAATCGAATTACAAACGGGAGACAAGGTGATAGAGGAGGATATTGAAAGAGTATCGGACGATTATAATCGCACATAATCGCCTGATGCTAAAGTATTTATATGTATAATTTATATGTATAAATTATACATATAAAATGGATAGTTTCATAGAGAAAACGATTCGCGATCTTGAAAAACAGATGAAAGAAATAGAAGCTCACAAAAATGTAGAGGCAAAAATATCGTCAGGGAAATTATGTATTATCAGGACAGAATAATTGCCGCATTAGAAAATTATGATCAAAATGAGAAAGAAATAATTTATATGGGATCGAAACAGCTCCGAAAACTCACTCTTGCGACAGAAAAATATCGTGATCCGGAAAAGAAAAGTATATACATAAGTATGAAGGTAATGGTGTACATAAATGGCATATATAAATGTACGAGAAGTGTCAGCATAACACCTAGAATGAGACCATACACTTTTGTATCACTCCAATCGCATATAAATGAATGTTTAATGGAATTATCGACTTAATTTGGATAGTTAATCGGAGTAATAACCTAATTCCAATGGAGCGTTCTTATCCAATATTAAATATGATAAATCTTTATCTTTCAATGATAATACAGGTTTGTGCCAATCTGATACTTCCACTCCGTCAGCATACAATGTTATGTTATTGGAGCTGGATCTTTTCTTAATATCTCCCATCATATTAAGAATAATAGTTGTTTCACTTATCTCATAAGGCAACATGTAATAATCCTCTTCATTCAGAACAATAAACCTCCACCTTTCCCTGTGTTTTTTCCATTTGACCATAATTGAATTTTACTTGAAATGACGAACTTTTTGATTTATTTTATATGTATAAGTTATACATATAAAATGACCTCTTTAGGGGTAATTATATCACTTGTTATTTTATTTGTTTTAATCGTTTTGCTTATAGTCTTATCCATAATAGCCCTGGTCGCCACAAATAAAACTGCCAAGAGGAAATCCCCCACCATACACGAGTTCATGGGTCCAGGTACCGACGAAACATTTGAATTACTTAAGCCCGCTTATTTCTATTACAATATCACGTCTGACAGTAAACTAACTCTATCTGGTAAGAGGGGAATTTTTGTTACCATTAACAATGATTCAAACAATGATATTATCCTGGTGCCGAACCCCAATGTACCTTCTATAGAAGGTACCCGATTTACTATGAAGAAAAATTATCTAAATAAAGATGGGTCCTACACACTATCCGGTGGGAAAATAGTTACCGTTATATGGAAAGAAGATAACATCGGTAGAATAGTCAGAGCGTAAACATAAACTCTCATTTAAGTTTTTGTTCCTAGAAATCCACCGAAACAATCTTCATAAACAATAGTTATATATAGAAAGTTGTCATCGCATTTATGTTTATCGTGGATTGAATTAAATGTTTCATTAATGCAAGGCGAAATACATTTACTAATGTTCCCTTTAGATATTATCAAAGCATAAATTGCTTGCTCCTGTTTTATATTTTGGTCAAATTCTTTCCTAATATTGCATATAAATTTAGGTATATTGCTAGTTCCAGATACCAAGAATTTATATTTATCGATATTGGGACTATTACGTTTCTTCTCCAAAATAACAGGAATTTTACCGGGCTGATTTTGCAATATTGCATCAGCCAATTTTTGTCTTTGCTCTAAAGAATATCTTTCCCGGAACATTTTAAATATAGTTAATATATTTAAAATGGATAGCTTATTAGTTAAACCAAGTACGTGGAGTGTAGTCAAGTCTAAAAAATGTTCCGGGGGCACATCCATTCAATTCTTCGGGTATACTGAAAATGACAAAAGTGTTTATATTAGAATTCCATTCATATCTACGGTGATAATAGAATACACCGAACCCGTGACTCAGGAAGAAGCCGTGGAGATATCAGAAGGGACCGTTTCTGATAGTGTTAGCCTAAGTACGGTAGATGATAAGATATTAATACTGACTAACCCAGATATTGCCAATTCGGGTACTGCCTATGATGAAGAAGAAATCACGAGAGATCCTTGTGGCGAATTATCTAGCTTTTTCCAACAAAAAGGGATAGCACCATATCAATGGCTAGAAATAAATAACTTACTAAAGACAAAAGTTAGATATAATACTGATAGAGGTTATAGCACTTTCGATAGATTTGTAGAAAAGGGTTCATCTGGATATGTGCCTATTCATAAAGTTTTATTTTGGGATATCGAGACTTACACTGACGCGGAAGAATTTACCAATTCTGAACGTGATCCTGTAACTCTCATTAGTGTGGTCACCTCAGATGGGAAAAATCCCCCTAAAGGATATTTGTTAACTCGACTTAAAATGAATGATTTTGATCAAGAGCTAACGGTAAAGACTGAAATTATTCGATATAACTCGGAAAAAGATATGATCAAAGGCTTTTTAAATTTGTGGAAGAAGTTTGGACCTGATAGATCGGTGACATATAATGGTTATTCTTATGATATTCCATATATGCTTGATAGAATTGATCAATTAGATATTAAAATAGGTCAGCTAGGGAAAATAAACGGACTGGATTCATGGATAACCACTGAAAAAATAAAAACGGGTGCTGGACCTGAATGGAAAAGAAGATGGAATAATCCCGGGGTTGAAGAAATAGATTTACTTATGTATTTTAGGCTCCGCTATCCATATTTCCCTAACCATAAATTGGACACTGTTGGTAATAAGCTGATATCTTGGGGAAAAACGGGGCTGGATATTGAAGAAATGTTTAATTTCTTCAAAAGGAATGATCCCAAGGAAATGATGATTGCTGGCTATTACTCCATCACCGACTCGATTTTATTGTATAATCTATACTATGGGGCTGTGAGGAAAGAAAACAATAATATTATAAATGGAGACGTAGAATACGATTTGGAACTTCTATCCAATAAATGTCATGTTACCGCTGAAGATCTATTACTCAAAACCCCCGCGGAGGTAATTAGCAATCTAGGGTATCGAGTAGACCCTGGGACTGTTCTTCGAGACCCGTCTGTCCCGTTATCCGATGGTAATTCTCTAAAATATAATGGAGATTTCTATATAAAACCTAAATTTGGAATTTATACCAATGTGTATAATTATGATTATTCTCCGATATTATACGATATTATGAAACATTCATTCGATTTCGCAACTCAGATATCAGCAGATGTCCTGGACACTTCGGGTATTACATTGGCCAAAGCACTTTGGGATTCCGATTTTACCCAGACTAATTCTCAACACGTGGAATCTTATCTTAATCGGATAAATGAAATGGGAATAATCGTCGATTTGAATAAAAATAGCCTCGTTACAATTGCTCCAATAGAAAATCCATTATTGGTATCAGAAGGCAAATACAAACTTTATGCAATTTTATCCAAAACATCCCGGTATGTAATCAATCATCAAGGCGTTATAACTTGTCATGGCAGATCGGAAATATGCAAGCCCACTATGACAATCGAGGAAAATTTAATATCGGATTGGGCCCAAAGTATCCTCGATAAAAGTGCTAATCTTAAATTTATTCCGATTACGGCTAAAACTCCAGTTAATATGTTAGTTAGAAAAATCAAACTATCCTTAGGGGACGAATCTTCTAACAACGAGCTTAAAAATGAATTATATAAACAGATTCAGCCCATTACTACTTTTAAATCTGTCAAATATGTGCATACTCTCAAAGGCCCGGAAATCTTCAAAGGTCAGAAAATTTCGGACATGGATCTTGATAAATATAATGATATCTTGAAGAAATCCTATGATAAACTGATCAAACTGCAAGGTCGGGACTTCAGTAATGTCTTATACAATGATTAACTCTATATATATATAATTTTTATGTATAAATGGAACTCAATGATATTAATAATATATTGAGAGATCAAATGAGTTCTCTCAATCACTTGACTCCACCGATGGCTTTTGCTTCAACCATACAGACCATCAGGATGGGCTTGCAGATTCTAAATTCAGCAGTTAAAACCAAATATGAAGATATGGAGCGGGAACAAATGAACTCTATCATTAGATTACTTGACAGTAAACTACATTCGCTATTAATTCATAAAGATGATGGTTCTTCCGATAATGAATTAAGTGATGATGATTCTCAATGTGATAATTGCAAGGACAAGGAAGAGATGATAGATCCTGAAAATTTTAGTGAGGAAAATAAAGAAGAGTCTGACTGGGCATCATCGCTTACTAGTGATAGTGATAGTGATGAAGAGAAGAAAAGAAAGGTAAATGGAAAGAGCGAGAACGACGAAGAAGAAGACAACCTTCCGAAATGGGGTGAAAGTGAAGAGCAAATTGCAATCAATGAAATTTGTGTGTATCAAGAGGATCCTATAGAATGTATTTATGGAAATCTGACCGTGAATGATGAGAAATACGATAAATTCCTTTCTGAGATTGCGGGAAAATGTATAACCGTTAAAGCCCCTAACAAGTTATATTATTTGATGGAATTGCATCGAGAATCTTCAGATAATATGGATCGAATTTACTTACAAACTATGTTCAAACCGTTGATCGAACATGATTGCAAATCTTTCCTGGATGAATATTATGCATAACTGTAGCTATAGATATAAATTTGTATATTATCTAATATACGATGTTAATATAAGACCGGATTAGCCTTTTATATTTGAGGATCTTCCCCCTTGATATCTTGACATCTTCTCCCCCGATTCAAATATTCGAATAACTGTTCTACTCTTTCCTCAATATTATCATCTATTATTTTCGTTATATCCATATTTAAAAAAATTAACGTTATCTATCGTTCAATTGTGATTTCATCTAAATTATATAATAAATAATCTCGTTACTCAACCAATTCAGAATGTAAAAATCCAAGTTGTTATGATCACGAATCTATTTTCCGATTATGTTAAGTTGTTTTCCATTTTTCAAATCTGTAGAAAATATTTTTTAATATAGTTGTTATAGAGAATTTAAGAACACTTGATTTTTGCTCTTACCGTTAACAGAGACAATTGTCTCTGTTATTCCGTTGTTAATAGTTGATGATGAATATTAACTTCTCTGGTATCAGGATACCAAAAAGGCAAAAGAAAATACAATTAAACGTTAAAGAAGTGTATCTAAAATATCAATCAGTTACACACAGTGACCGCGAGTAATTGAATATATCCATTGTAAGAAAATTAAGACGATATAGTCCTAAAAAACGCAAAAATGATCATTTATTTGCGCCATGCTGATGACTACTGTCCCGATCCCACTTTTGCCCACGATCAAAAAGTAATCAAAAATGAAGAAAATGAGAAAGATATTGAAAACGTGGGAACATTTCTAGTTGAAAAATATAGCGCTCCAGAGATGGTCATATGCAGCCCTTTCCAGAGAGCCCGGGATACGCATAACATTTTAAAGAAAAAGAAAATTTTGTCTCCGGACTGCAAGTTTTATGCCGATACTCGTGTGGGAAGGTACTTCTCCAGCAGAGAGAAAGAAGCTGGCCCCGAAGTCCGCAAAGAAACCATGAAAATGAAACCGTCTATATACGAATCATGGGAGAAATTTAAGAAGAGAGTACGTAATCATGTCGATCAGTTGACAAGAGAGGGATTCACCAAATCTCGCCATACCGTCGTGTGGGTAATTACCCACACATTGGTAATTAAAGAAGTCGCCAAATATCTCAATTTCGAAATGCCCGAACATTACCAATTTCTCCAGTGGGTTACCTTGAGAAGTCACGGTCCTCAATATCCTATCAGTTTTATCGGAGTAGGAGATGGGGCTAAAGATCCGGTTATACTAAAAGTTGATGAAAACAGGGAAAAGAAGCACCGCGAAAAGAAAAGGGAACATCAAACCGAGAAAAAAACAAAGGTAATTATTAAGAAAAAAGGAAAGGAAAAGGAAGAAGAACCTCGTAGGAAAAAACGAAATCAACGTTATGCTTCGGATAGCAATTCTGATAGTCAAAAAGATAGTCAAACTGATAGTGATAATGATAGTGCGATATATGATAATTCAGATGATAGTGACTACGATGGTAGCGGTAATATTACGATTGAGGTCAAAGAAGAGAAACATAGGCAAAAGCCTCCAAAAAGATATCGGGACTCGCCCAAGAAAGAACGACATCGAGAACGTCACAGGGATAACCGAGATCGCAAAGATCATCACCGGAAAAGTAAGGTCAATAATTACACAGTAGAACAATATATTGATGCCAATGATAATAAGCGAGAGGAAGATCTCAAATACCAGAATAGACTCAGAGGGAAACCGTTAGGAGATCATATTGATGATCATATAAAATCCCAACCTCAGTTTAGAATTGTTAAAGATAAATTTGAAAAAGCTAAAGGAGGTAACATTGATGATTTTATCAATGCTTTCCAGGGAGACAAATAAAAACATGTCGGCGAAATTTATTTAGTCCAACTGATAAATAAATATAAATAAAGGATAATCAAAAATATTAAATAATATTTTGAATGGCAACTTTGTAATAATATCAATCAAAAGTCCATTTTGGTTTAGAAATTTGCATTAAAATTTTCATTTTACACATAGCGACCAGATTCCAAATATTCTCATTTAACTACGAGAATGACCTTCAGAGACGTTCAAATTTTAATAGAGATAATGAATTATCTACAATTATATAATATTTATTAAATAGATAAGAGGGAATAACTGGCAAATTAGCAATCGAAGAATATATTTTAACAGATTGATTATTAGTAGCGTGTCCAGCTATATGTATCTGTATATATTCTATCAATGACATGAAAGACCTTTGTTCATTTTTATCTAGGAATTCTAGCATATATTTAGTAAATAGAGAAGCGTATCTATTAGCAGCTGCTTTTTCGTCGGTATTATTGGAAGCTAGCAGTAAAATAGTCGGATGAGAATAATCCCCATCCGAATAATGACATTCTTCATTGGCTTTGAAAAAACTCTTAAATTTATCATTCATATAAACTGAGCTATGGTAATATGGTAAATTCATGTTACTGACATGGCAACAATCCATTATAATAACCAGTTCTCTCTCCACTCTCCCGGTTACCAGCGTCTTAAATCCCACATAATTGAGGATTTCTTCTGAAGGCAATTCAATACCTCTAACTCTACCGTGCCCTGAATAATAGGCGATACCTAAATCGAATTTAGGTAATGTCTGTATGTTGGATTTTAGTGTTTGAAAATCATAAGTGTATTTATACCACGAAGGAGATTGTTTAATCTCATTGATAAAATCAATTAAATCCTGATCAACTTGATTTTTCAAAATAGTATTATAGATATTTTTGTCAAACCGAAAGTTGGCTAAATCAGTCAGCACATAACAATCATACCCCAGTTTTTTATATTTTTCATACATTCGATATATATCGTAGAGAGCACATTGAATTTGTCTGTCTTGGTATTTAAATCCGATAATAATCACGCCAACTCTGATCTTAGACACGGGGTCCATTTTGAAATTGTTTTCTGAATCTTTTGGTTTATGTCAATTTTTTCCGCGAATCTGAATTTAACATATATTCTGAAATTAATATGATACTTTCTTTTTCCTTAATTTAAATCATGGATTTGAATGTGGCTTTGAAAAAATGGTGTGATACACGCCTAAAACCTGGCATGTGTTTTGGGGGAAATGAAAACGGTCCTATTACTCTTGGCGCATCAGTACCAATCATGTATGACGTCGAAGGTGTTGGGTCAATTCAAAATAATAGACCTGGAAAACTCGTTTACCAAGATGGAACGGTGTGCTCAGCTTCGCATGCTTTCCACGATGTGTTCTTGTTAGATGATGATAGCTACAATGTTTACGCTGATTGTGGACAAGCTAAATTCATGGTAGGCAACCATGAAAGGTCAGATGGTTTAGAAGAATGCGAACATTTTAATAGTTTAGCGGAAGTATTGGATTATTTGATGTGCTTTTGTGGGCATGATCCCAATACAACCGGGAATATGTTAATGTGCATAAATCATAACTTTCAATTGAAACTCGATGATAGCGTTTCAATGAAATTAGGGACTCGTAAAATTCCTATATTGTCTAAATGTGACAACAATAAGAAACTTATCGATGTTATTGATTTTTTGTGCTCTAATCCCGATGGTTGCCTAAGTGAATTTGAGGAACAATATGGCCATTGGAATCCGAATGATATTTTGTGATCTGACACATTGATAAGTAAATTATCGTAGGTCAAGAAGAATTCCCAGAAATCCTATCTATAATTTATAGATAATAAAACCTGAAATTGATCCAATACGAATAAGTTTATACTTAAAATCAACATGTATGATATTATCGTGGCTGTTCAAGTTAATACGGCAAGAGGATACAACATTTTGGGAAAATACGGTATCGGATGCTCTGGAGAATTACCATGGCCCAAAATAAAAGAAGATATGATTCGTTTTCGCGAAGTGACCAAAGGGGCTCGAATAATTATGGGAAGAAAAACCTATGAATATATCGAGAAACCCTTGCCCGATCGAACCAATGTGGTAGTTACTAAAAAGAAGGATTTTGAAGCTGTTGAAGGAGTTATTATTTTTAATGATTTAAAAACGGCTATTAATTCCAAGTCTTCACAAAAGACTATCGTAATAGGAGGAGGTCAAATCTATCATCAATGTTTTAAAGATCCTGAACTTTACCGAAATCTTCACAAAGTATATGTGACCAGAATAAAGTTTGGTCAGTCATTACCATGTGATACGTTTTTCCCGGCTAGTTTTTTCGATAAAAACTCTTTAAATCGCGATTGGAATAGATTTTTTCATGAAAAAATCTCTAACCCCGATCTTTCGATAATTTTTGAGACATATGAACATATCAATCGCGAGGAACAGAAATATTTAGATCTATGTAAGGATATTATGGAAAATGGGGTATTGGTAGATACTCGCCCTGGTATTAAAGCTAAATCTCTTTTCTCATGTCAATTAAGATTCGACGTCTCCAACGGGGTGCTACCAGCTCTAACTACTAAACGGGTTTTTATTCGAGGTTCATTAGAAGAAATGCTTCTTTTTATTAGCGGTAAGACCGATACTAAAATTCTGGATAACAAAGGCGTAAAGATATGGAACGACAACACTTCCCGGAAATTCCTGGATAAAAATGAACTTCATCATTATCCAGAAGGTGATATGGGTGTAACTTACTCGTTCCAATTCCGTCATGCGGGGGCTGAGGATGAGTACAAAGGTTGTGATAAAGATTACACTGGCAAGGGAGTCGATCAAATAGCCAATGTTATCGAAGCTCTAAAAAGTGATGAGCCTAATCGAAGAATCATGATTAATCTTTGGGCCGTTCCTCACATTAACAAAATGGCATTACCTCCCTGCTTGTTCTGTTATGTCTTCTGCAAACAGAATGAATATGTATCTCTTCAAGCCATAATGAGAAGTGCGGATGTCTTTCTCGGAGTACCCTTCAATCTCACTGGGACAACTTTCATATTAAGAATGGTATGTCACTTAGCAGGAAGAAAACCCAAAGAGATTGTATTGGATATGGTTGATACTCATATATATGAAAACCATTTTGATCAAGTAAGGGAACAATTATCCCGAAGCGTATATCCTTTTCCTACGCTAGAGATTGTTCGATCGCCCGAAGAGATAGGGACGATAGATGGATTTAAATACGAAGACTTCAAAATATCCAATTACAAGTGTCATTCGGCCATTAAAGCTGAAATGGCCGTCTGATAAAAATATATTAATTAATATATTTTTATATAAAATGTTCTTTAAATTCCGGATAATAAACACTCAAGGATCGATTAAAATTATCATTTTTCCAATTTGAGAATTTTAATCAAATTCTTGATATTTAAGACTATAATCAAATGCATGTACGAGGCCGTCATCGATATCAAACATAATGCTATCTGTATTATAGCTTGGAGTTATCCATATTCCGTACAAATAAACGCACTCATTATTACACGTTATTACACCATTTTTTAATAGAAGAGCAAATGTTGAGTATTTTGATAACCTGCAAACCAATAAAAGGTCATCCGTGGGTGATATATTTTCTATTTCTTAAATATAATTACCAAAACAGCTATGATTACCAAAACAGCTATGCCTACCAATAACAATATAAACCATAACTGCGTATATATTGGACTTCCCGTCGTACTCGAACCGTTACCACCCCCTGTCGTTGGGGCATTACACGAATATTGATCAGCTTTGTCGCCAGAATTACATACGGGACTATTAGTTTTGCTGTTCCAATTATCGCACGCAGCTATACAATCTGAAAATCCAGTGTCCGGTTTTCCACAAGTTCCAAAAGTAAAATTATCTCTATCTTGGCAATAAACGGGTTTAAATCCGCTATTGCACGTAGCTGGACTGGCAAAATACACAGTCGTAGAAGTATTTTGCCCAAAATTGGCTATCTGGGGAGCTAAAAATTTACCTCCAGAATTATCGATCTCCTTACAATTATCATCATAAATAGTAAAGGGTATAAATGTAATCATGGGGGAACTATCATTACTATCTGAGATATTGAATCTCATTTCTTTTTTACCGCTATTATCAATAAAATTATTAAGGTATCCGCTCCATAAATCTTGTAACCCTTGCGTAGTATAAATAGTGGGAGTGGTACTGAGTTTTGTCATCTTATCATCCTGGTTCAGGTAAAGTGTATCGTTTCCTCCGGTGGTCGTCGAAAACTGAGCAGTACTTTTAGATCCTCTAATGTACTTAAATTCTATCAGAGGGTCTTGCCCGTTGTTAAAAGTGGGTGGGTTATCGGGTCCAGTTCCCGACCCAGAATCAGGCAAATGTCCGGTTAAATTGCCACCAGTCGACAATGTCAAATAATAGATCTTACTCAAATCAAAATCCTGCCCAGAAACTCCGGTGAAACAGCAATATACATTAGCATCAGAGTTAATTTGTCCTGTTATCGGGAATTTAACTGACGACATTTTATAATACTTTATTTTAACTCAAATGAATAATGTCTTCGTAGAAATAATGAAACACAACTTAATTATTAATTAATAATTAAGCTATCTATTATTTTCTCATGATAGCATCGTGTATTTCAAAAATCCTTTCGGCCACATCGAAATGTTTATTTAATTTATTATCTTTAAATACATTTTTATCTCCTTGGAACATCTTCTCATTCCCCTCCACCACACTGACTAATTTATTGAACTGACCGTCCAAACTGTTAAATTCAGAGAAATCAGCGCCTCTTTCAAACATATCGATTACTTCTTGCCCAATGTATAACTCGAGTAAATATGTATTGTATCGATCAAGTAAGTTCACTAGTTGGTATAAAAAATCCATATAAATATAACCAGAAGTCTCATCTATATAATTATTACCAGTTAAATCGATAACTTTAACACTTTGCAAATCTCTAAAGATTTCGTCGTATTGATCTGTTAATTGCCCGATGAAATTTTCTTTTAAGGCCTCATAGTTCATGTCGACTTTCCTGCCTGTGGCCTTGTAAATTTCATAAAAATCGAAAAGAGATGTGGCCGTATAATTACTCTTCATTGATAAGCCAACTTCAGTAAAAATAGATTGAACTGTCGGGCATGCCTCCACACAAGCCAAAATTGCAACATTACCAGGTTCAGTTGCCACGAAAGAACAATCACATAAATTCCTTATAAACGTAGTCAAGTCGAACAATGTCTTACCTTTAGTCGAAGAAATTGGAATGGCGTATCGCGAAGGGTCAAATTGATCTTCAACCGCATTATAGGGATCAGTTGTCTGATTGAAGAATTTATATATTTTGAATGCTTCGTTTAGCACAGATTGATTATCGACTTCCCAGGCTGCCAAAATACTAAACATTAGTAATTTATAAGCATCATGAAAGGGATGAGATCTGTCAGGATAAATACCAATGGATAAAAATCGATGATTTCCATAATGCTTTCCATTGTAAGCAATGTGGGCATTACCATAGTCTATAATTGTGGCAACTTTATTGGTAACGAGATATTCTTCTCCATTCTCAGTATTATATTTAATTTGGAAATATCCATTGGGAGCTCGAGGGTAATCTCTCATCAATACATTTTCCCAATGCAAATCATAGTGAGTAAAATCAATCTTTTTAACCGCTTCCGCTAGAGCATATAACACCTGGAGATATCCGGACAAAAATTGTTCACCAGACGCTGTTTTTACATACTCCTTCCAGGATATAGCAGGTTGAATATTTTCATAGATTGCATAGGTAACTGGATTATTTCCTGTACACCAAGATACTACATTTTTGTTATCATCAACAATAGGAGGAGCGCAAGAAAATCCACCATAGACATATGAAAAATTGGGGATAGTTCCTCTTAATTTATTCGTTCCATACATGCCCACAACCAATTCATGTATAAGCTCCTCATTGCTTGCTCTACCACTTTGTGGAGCTTTTAGAATAAACATGCCTTCTGCTGGCCCCAAATCGCCTCTTAAAGCGACTCCAAAAGCGCTCTCGGCTCCAATTCGTTTGAGATTGTGAATCCACTTTTTTAGTTTGAGTAAAGTTCCTAAACTGTTGCCCGGGACATAAAAGACAGAATCGGTAACGCACATAGCAGCTATCATAGTAGAGGAACTGAAAAATCTCTGATCTATTTCTGTTTTGAGCTTGCGTTCATCCATATTATTAAGATTGAACGAAATTTTATCGAGCGTGGACTTTCTACAAGCACTCCCAGACTGTGTTAAAGCTCTTTCATCTTCCAATTGAAGATTTTGTTTTTTCTGCAATTGATTTTTAGTCTTTTTTTGCAAGACTAAAAGTCTATCAAGATCCTGATTAATCGATTTTGTGGTAACGTTCATTCTGTTCAGATGTTAGAACCAATAACGATCGAATTGAGTTATGGAGTCGTAATTTTTATTACTGCATTATCAACGATGGCATTTTGTTTTTTAATCTCAGCAGCTATATTTTATTTTTGCTATTTTGCTAAGTACAATAAAATATATCAGGTTGGATTAAAGCCCCGAGAATTTTCTGAGATTTCTGAAAAAGATGAATCAGATGAAGTCGAGCTTAAGCTCAAACTTGATGATGGAGAAAATGTAAGTTACAAATTGAATAAGGAAAACCGTGATGTGATAGATGCGTGCAAAAATATGGTCGGCGAGGAGACATTGAATAGAGTATTATCTACTGTCGTATCATACGGTCAAGGTCAGGGATCCGAAGAGGACCTCGAAAAAGTCATATCAGATAAAATTGGGTTCAGCGTCGGTGCTGGAGCCATACCCGGTGGTTCATTTCTACTGGAAGAAGTCTTCAAATTGAGACAGAATTCCAAAGCAAAAAAAAGAGCTGAAAGAACCAGACTCTGCCAGATATCCCAGCCAGATGGCCCATCGACCATAACTAGCGATATAAAACAAATTACTGAAAATTGTGAGGAGTTTTCAACCAAAAGAACAACCGCAGCAGAAATAACAGATATCAAGGCTGCGCTAGCTCGATTAAAGGAAAAGCGAAACAAATCAACCCCCGAAAAACATGAAAAATCCAGAGATGAAGAATGTGAGGAAGATGAAGAATGTGAGGAAGAATGTGAGGAAGAATATGAGGATGAGGATGAGGAAGATGAAGAATGTGATGAAGAATATGAGGATGAAGAATGTGAGGAAGATGAAGAATGTGAGGATGAGATAAAATATGTGGACGGAGAAAATCTCCAGGAGGATACAGATGATGAAGAATTATGCAATATAGAAGGTAACGATGTTGATGAAGAAGAGAGCGAAGGGAAAGAATCTGATGACGGTAAAAGTATCAAGATCTCTGACCTTTCGTTTATGATGGAGAGTTTTAGTTTAGAGAAAGATAACGAATAAATCAATATATTAACTAATATATTGATATTTATTTAGTTTTATTCTTTTGTATATAATACTCGTCTGGTAGAAGCTGACGGAAAGTAGCACTAATTCTTCCTTCTTTCACTTTCATTCTTTTCGGAATACCATGTTTCCAATATTGTTGCACGGTCCCGTCCATTACATATAGATCTCCCGGTCTATTCTCGAATACGATCCTATGCCCATCCGATTTTCTCTTCAAAACAAAGTCTCTAGTTGCTCCTAAAGTTAATCCTATTGTAATGGTTCTAACCCCTTTATTTTCGCGATCACTGTGCATGGATATATAATTTTGCCCGTCTGGATAATAATTTAGCAAACATGAATCTAAATGGCAATTAAAACTTTCCCTTAAAACATCTCTAATTTGTATCATTAAAGGATGCCATGAATGATACCCTAATTCTACACCCGGATATCCGTGATTGATTTGATCCCCCATGTGATACATGAGCCTAGGTACTTTATAAGTCTTATCATTCATTTCACCCAAATGCTGTTCCCATTCAATTTCCTGGGATAATTCTCGGTACAAACTTCCTGGATTCGAGAGCCAGTTTCTAGCATACCAAAATCGAGCCCCTTTTTCATTTATCAATAGAACAGGCCCTTTTTCATCTTCGTGTTTGCTAGATTGTTCACCATGACCATCCATCGGAATTTTGAAAATGATATAAATATAAAACTTTTTTGTCATAAAATAGACTATTTCAGCTTGGGGAGAACGGATTGAAGATTAATTTTGGTTTTATCTAATTCATCAGCCTCAGGAAATTAACAATGTCCCGTTCTAACAAAGGAAAAGAGAGAACTTCCGGAAGAGGGCGAGGTCCCTCTTCCAGAGGTCGTTCATCTTCTAACAGCTTGGGAGCTCGATCTGAATTGGCCGAACCAATGTCATTTTTCGATCTTGAAATAAAGCCCAACGTTAAATTTGACATTAGAGATATTGGCCCAGGGAAAATATGGTTTGTTAAGGTCGACTCGAGTGGGGAAAAGCCAGTCAAGTTACTTCGTATGTATTGCACTCGCGCGGCAGCTACTGCTATGCAGAAAATCGGGAAGGTATACGAGTATACACCTCCTTTGGCCGACAAAGCTAAGGGTGAGACATGCTTTACACTTATCATCCAGGTGAACAATATTCTTAAATACAACCCTTTTCTTAGGAAACATGACATTTACGGAGCTGCTCAGAGAGCTCTGGCCACAATCGATCACAGGTTCGGACTGGCACCTTCCAGGTCAGTCAACATGCATGTATCGATTCTCCCTGCCAACGAGAAATTTGCGGAACCCTCAGGCAAAGTGTTCATTAATCTGGATCAAATCTGGGCTGTCGAGAAAATAGCCGCTCTTCGTGAGCTTTTATGTGGGACTGTTTGGTCCTTGGACATGAATGAAATCACTGGATATTGTCATTATATGCATTGTTTTTATACTGTGGAGAAAGACAAAACTAATAAATTAGAAGAAAAGGAAGGAGTCATCCTTTCTAGGGATAAAAATCGGGAGGAAGAGGCCATGGCTTCCAGGCCAGAAAAAGAAGAACAATAAATGTATCTGTTCTTAAAAAAACTTATATTAACTAATATAAGTTAAGCTTAACCTTTAATGTTCTTTCCGATCTCCCTAGCATTTTTTATCTCCTCATCGGAATAGCCCATATTTTTAAGCATTATGTTGAAGTACCCCCTGCAAGCTTCATAGGAGATGTATCGATGTTTTTTTATCAATAGACATAACCACAATATAAAACTCTCTGGGAAGTTCTTAAGCTTCCTTTAGGATAACTATTCCATCCCTAATAAAAATCATGTTTTATCCATAGTGTTCCATATAAATTACTAGGGTTCCTTGTGGAAAGGGATAAACATCAAAATCGATGATATTGGTATAGGCCTCTCCGGAAGGAACACGGATGGATTTATCATCGGTAGCCATAGCAGATAGCACAATATCTCTTCGTACGCTTACAGTTATTTCCAGCAGAAAGCGCCACAACATCCAATTAATTTCAATAGAAAAAGAATAAATAATTACCAGACTTATATTAGTTAATATAAGTCTGGTACCGTGTGGTCTTAGCACAAAATGTAAGCCATATATATGCCATCTACGCGGTCCAAATATCCCCCGTGGGGCCCCAGAAGGTTTGATATATCCTTAATATTTAACATTCTCTTGCAAAACGAAACAAACAAGTCTCCTAGGATACCATAAATTATCAATAAAAAGGTGGTCTCTAAACACACTTTTAATAATATGCTAGATGCGAACATTGCCAAGAATGAACCTAAAATATATCCTTCCAATGTCTTATTAGGAGAAGGGAATCCTATCCGAGTATTTCCTATAAATCTACCCGCATAATATTGTAACACATCCGAAATTGTCACAGTTGTGACAATCACAAGTGCATACTCGCTGTCTTGGGCATACCATGAACTCATCATAAAAGTTCCGATCGAGCTGTATAATATTAGTATCGACGTGTAGACTATGGCATTTGGAAGCTTAATATTACCGGATTTGTATTGTTGAAAGATTATGGATGATAAATAAATACTCTCAACCAGACATATTGACCCAAACATGATAAACAAAATTTCAGCATCGAGTCTCAGTTTATATATAGTAGCTGTGAGACTTGCTAATCCAAGCCCAATCCAAAATCTTTTCTCGGCTAATATATCTAGCATTATAAAATGTGGTGGATATTGATATTACTTATTATAGTAATACTATTAATTTTATTAGTAGTTTCCGTCTTAATTTCCAAGCAAAGTAATTCACATAAGTATGACTGGATCAACTTACCATTTTATCAAAAAATGAGACATTTAGGTAGAAATCCTCCCGATTATGCGCACAGATTAGCAGATAAATATACCGTTAAAGATATAGTAAAAGAAAAATGCCCCAAGATAAATATAGCTAAATTGATATATGTTTCTGATAGTTGCCAATTGCCCAGATTAGATACTATTCTAGAACCCAATAAATCTTATTTGTTAAAAGCAAATAATGGATCGGCTAGAAATAAAAAGATTAATATCCATAGCAACATTGATAAATTGAATCAAAAAATGGAACGCTGGCTATCCATTCCTTATCATACTTATCAGACAGACGAAAAATTTTATGGACAGATCCATCCCAAAGTATTAATAGAAGAAATGATTGATAATATTGCTTATGAATACAGAATATATTGCTTTCATGGAACCCCTCATTATATAAGAGCTAAAAAATGTGATAAAATTTCATTAACCTATTACACTCCCGATTGGAAGAAAACTGATATTTCTCACATGTATACACCCAGTCTTGGGTGTATACCCAAACCTAAATATTTAGAGAAATTAATATCTTGCGCGAAACAGTTATCTAAAAATATAGCATTTGTATGTGTTGATATAATGGCAACCACGGGCGGAAAATTATATTTTGGAGAGTTTACTTTTACACCTCACAATTCCAGTCGAATATTAGTACCTGATAGATACCAGGAAGTATTTAGTAATTTATGGAAGTATAGGGATTAATCTTTCTGGATCTGGTAGGTGAATTTCCTTCTTAAATCTTATATAACATTTTTCACATATATCCTGATAAAAATAAAGATGATCTTTTACACCACGAAGCTCCCAATGTTGATATCCGAAATCTACATTATTCATCAAAATTTCTTTTAATTGATTGGGACGATTCACATTCGAAAACAAATCTATGCAATTTGTCCTGGACAATGCTTTATAACCTATTTCAACATTACTCTTGTTTTGTCTAAAAAATTCGCAAGAAATAACAACGCCTCCCATTTTAAATAAATCTCCATATTAATTAATATAGATTTTTTTATATCTGAAACTCCTTCAGATAGTCAGTAGGATATTTAGGAGATAACCCTAAATAACGATGCAAAGCTTCTCTGTGGTGATTAGCAAACTTTTTCCCTTTAATAACTTCAGGTATAGTCCCTAACTCCCCAAAGGGAATGGTTACCACAAATTCGGTCTCGTTTGATTTATATTCTATTATCTGAAAACTATCAAACTTGTCTGTGATATGTAATAGTTCAGATGGATTACATTCTAAAGAATACACTACACTTTTAGAATGTAATTCCCAATCGACTAACTCGATTTTATTCAAAAAAGTCCAGTGGCCAATCTGCTTAAAATGGGCAGGATCACAGCTGATACCCAATTCTTCCTTCAATTCTCTCGCCATCGTATCACGGGGACAATTTTCATATTCTTCTTTCGAACCCTGGCAATTTTGCAAATAAGGTTTATTATCAGCCAACAATACGAATGAATCGCCTACAGTAAGAATACAGACACATCCAGTATATTCTTTAAAGGTATCCACGGGAGTAACTTCGGCGACTTTCGGTGAGAGTAAAAACGACACCCCATTGTACTTTCTAATTACGGATCCGGGATATTTTTCTACCATGTCAGCCGTAGCATCTTTGATGGACCAAATCTTTCCATTTGGTTCGCCAACATTACCATCACCCGAGACGCGATATTGACAGTCGCCGAATTTATTCTTCTTGACCAAACTGAACATTGTTTTAATAGAAACAGGAATGAATTAGAATATCAATTCTAATATGGTATTAATTCTATATTAATTAATATAGATTTTTTTTAAAAAAAGATTTTTATTCATAGTATTTATCCCTAGCATATGAGAACAATAATTCAATCTGTTTTCCCGAGTTTGGGCCGGTTCCTCGAATGACGGCTTTCCTCGTCATAACTAACGCAAACATAGAGTCGTTCCCATATGAATTAAATTTTATGAAGGCCCTTCGGAGCTTTTCCTCCTTTTTTGCCCCTTGAATTTTCCAATCACCAACGTCGAAATCCCCCGAAGTCTTCTTGTTGAAGAAATCGTTATTACCTCCTCGCTTACGAGACATTTGTTTTGCGAAAGTGACCTTGGGAAATCCTTTTTCCAGATCAGAAGAATTGGTAATGTAAGGAGAGAACAGGGCCTTAATTTCGATCTCCGTTATCCACGTAGGCACATTCTTGGTAAAGAGAGTGTATTTGTTTAGATATGACTCGGGATTGTAAGCAACACAAGCCCTTATTAACGGACAGATCGAGGATATTTTCATTTTTTCCTGTTGATCCAAAGTAAGCTTTATGGCTGGAAAGGAAACAGCCGTATCTTTACATGGAACTGAAATGGTCTTAGGTTCTGAATTTTCCACTACAGCATCACCCCAAGCTATTTTGTGGCTATTCCAATCGATATCCTGGAAAGCAATCTCTTCCTCTCTTTCGGGTTCTTTATATTTGGGATTAGGTATTTCATATTTTCTGTCGTTTCCGAATGGATCCTTGTCCAAAATTACATGATACGCAGTAGATTTCATGAAAAAAATATAGGCTACCCCCGTGGCAAGGCCACGGGAAGTAGCAACATTTATCTTCCATTGACCCCAGAATTCGCGAGGTTTGCTGTAATATTTGCTGCATCCACGGAAAAATTCATTTAACGATTTATCAATTTGATCTGAAGTTGTCAGACCCAATTCGGCCATGTTTATAGTGTGATTATCAAAGAAACGAATATCACTTCCATCAGAAGCCATGATGTTTCCCGTTAAAGGAATGAGAGAAGAATAAGAGACGAAGTAATGGCAAAAAAGTGTAAATTGTCACAAAACTACAATTGTTAAATGAAATGTTCCCACTTTAAATTAAGAGGGAATTATTTAAGAATTAATTTTGATATAACTTCCTGATCGATCAGGAAGCATCGTAAGATGCACTAATATAAAATTGGAACAACTAATTATAATTTTTCTCAAAAAAGTGTGTATACTTTATTCCATCACAATATGAGCATTCCTCAATACATCTACACCGTGAGTAAAGGCGAGGATGCTTGCGATTTTAATTCGATTGTATTGGCTACTTTTTCCGATCGAGAGAGGGCTGAATCGTGCATCAAAAATCTTATACCAATAAATAAATATCACAAATTGGAAAAAATTTTCGATGATCCCGAATCGCTAGTGGATGGTTGGTTCGATGATGAAACGGGATATGTTTACTTCCTTCAAAAATTCAAACTGGATTCAGAGTAAATAAAATATATAATTTATATATTTTATTTATAATTCGATTAAGTTATCATAAATTCCGCTAATAATATCATGAGCTATTATGACCAGGGGACGGTGGGCGGCATATTCTTTCAATACGGTAGTTACATTCTCTTTCATATTTTGATCGATATGAGCCAAAGTTTCGTCCAGAAGTAATATGGGTAAATTGAATATTTTATTAAGTGCCAATGTGACAGCTAAAACTATACGGCTTTTCTCACCCTTACTTAGTCTTTTGATATTGTTGAGAACACCGCCACGATAACGTACCTCCAGACTCACCTCGGGTTTGCTAATATTTTTAGTTTTAAGTTGCTTAAACATCTTTAATTTAATCTCTATGGGATCATTAAATATTACCGATACAATCTTTTCGATATTAACGTTAATATCGGTAATCGACGCTGATAACACTTGATACATTGTATCAGTGGCTATTCTCAATAGTTCCTCTGTTTTGGACAGTTTGGATATCCATATTTGAACTTCCGATGAAAGATCATCTCTCCTGGTTTTTCTGGTAATATAATCATTGTACATTACTGTGGTATCTATCTCGTTTTCATATGAAAGAATATCATCGTAAATTTGCTTAATTTTTGGAGTTATAGCTTCGCCTATAATTATGTCGTCTTTCTCAGCTATTAATTTTTCCTTCAATACACTCATACAATCTTGTTGTCTCCGGATATCTTTGTCTCGATTCAGTTGATTGCGAATATCTCTACTTGAAGTTAAATCTGAATATTTCACCAATTCATCTAATATTTTGGTTTTCTCAATTGAATTTCTTATATATTTAGATGAAGGATCGGGTTTGATCGTAAATTCTACACTTTCCAGGTCTCTTAACTTAGATCGATGCCGATCAAGTTCCTCGATAGAAATAATTAATTGATCTGGAATAATTATGGAATCATGTTCTTTCTTTGTTTTGATGTAAAGCTGATAATCTTGTTCCTGTTGAATACATTTTTCCATGTATATAGATGAATATTTGGGCTCGGTACCTCTTTGTTCCTTTAATTGATTATGCAAACTTAGATATTCCTTTATAACAGAAATATCACCATCGTACATTTCAACATCTCCCACATTTAAATTATCATGTTCGGCTTTTGTTTTCCTATAAATTTGATGGGCTTCATTTTGGCCAATACACTCCTGGATATAGTTGCTGGAAAATTGAGGAGGATGATAATATTTTGATAGTTGAATCAGATATCTTGAACGGTCGGGATATTTTTGTAAATTCAAATCATCAAAATATCTCTTCGCATAATCGGATAATTTGTCATATCTTTGCTTAAATTCTAAATACCTCCCTATAGTGAAAATCGAATATTCTATGTTAACCAGCGTATCGGTAAAATTTTCTCCATGAAAATATGGTTGATAACTTGAATATTCTTTGATTTCTTCCAGGGGTGGAAAAAACCTAACGTGCTTTTTTTCCAAATATTTCTTAGCAGATATAGCACTAACAACTTTCCGATATTCCTCGAATTTGGCTATTATTTCTTCTCCTTCTTTCTTGCTGATCGAGAGATCAAATTTTTCCAATTTATACCGGGATACATCCAAATACAAATCTTGTTCGCAATGCGGACATTTTAATGGATCTTTCTCGTGTATCACTTGTTTGTAAAGTTTTTCTATTTTATTCATCTCCTGTTCGGATATTCCCTCTTTTTCAAGATATTCCCCATGGCTGAAATAACATCTGATATAATCATAATTAGCCGTGTAAGCTCTATTTTTGGAAACGGCTTCTTGTAATTCTTCAAAATCGTGAATATCATATTCCTTACGGTATAAATACAATTTTTTAGCATTATCTAAATCTGTTTCTGTAAAAGTAACTTCCGGCGGAACAATCGTTCCCACTTCATGTGAAAAACGATCAACGCTTTCAATGTCTTTCATATGATTAAAATGGTCTTCTGTCAGGGCATTATCATCTATTATTTTCCTTTTTCTCTCTATTTCACGTGAGCTATGTAAATCATCGTGTGTAAAATTATGTTCCGGTGGTTCTTTTTGCACCATTAATTCCAGTTTTTTCTTTAATTCTAGCTTTTTCCTGATAAGCACGTACATGCCTTCATGTTGAACTATCTCTTTCATTCGGGGAAGAGGAATATCTAAATTATATTTTTCCATTTTGCTAAGTATCCTGGAATTGTGTCTCTTAACGCTTTCGTATTCTCTAGTCGCCAATACATCCTCCCACGTAAAGTTATGTTCAGGCTCGATCGGGGGATTAGTAGGCAATTTTTGAGATAATTCTTCCTTTCTCTTAACTAAGGGATAAAAATCAGTGTTGGCCCTTGAGATAATATCTCTTAAATTTTCCATTTCGTCGTGGAAACAAGTTTGATCATCTTTAATTTTATATTTTTGTATGATTCCCTGGTAACGATCGTAAGCTAATTCTTTTCCTATAGTTTCGACATAGTCATCTTCACCGAATTTATCCGTGTCTACATCAAGATGTAAATACTGATTGGCTTCTAATTTCTCTCTTTCTAATGTTAGTGACAATTGTTGCTCTAATTTGGGTATATCTGTTTCCTTAGATAATATCGTCTCGGCTTGAGCTAATTCCCGATTAATAGCAGCTAGTCTATTCTCAAGCATTCCTTGTCGCGCTTCTTCGCTCTTGAGAGTTAATAGTTTACCATTCAACTGTTTTAGTGTTCGTCGTAACTCCTCCACGGTATATTGAGGAATCCCTTCATCTTCAATGGCCAGGATGTTTTCACTATTTTTCTCCCACCAATTTTCGTATTCTAAATTGAAATTACGATGAATATCTCTTGCGACCTCATAATTGTGGCGCTGTTCGCTGATAACATTGTTAATTTCTTCAATTTTATCTTCTGGATTGTTATCTGGAAAATTGAGTATATTCAACACGTTTAATCTTTGCTTTGATGTTAGAGAAAAAAGTGTATTGGAAAGATCTTCATCTAAATACCCCGTACATTCCCATATTATACGGCTACCGAAATATTTTTCTATAATATCCTTAGCGAGGGGGTCTTCAAAGCTTCCTTCGGATGTAGTTATTGAGAAACTTGTTGGCCTTCGAGTACGCTGTATTATCAAATCTTTATATCTAATGATAACTTTAGTTTTAGCAGATGGGTTGGTCCACGGGTCTATTTCTCTGATGGACCCATATAAAGCCCAAGTAACGGCTTCAAAAATATTACTTTTCCCTATTCCAGAATCACCTTTAATTAGGGTAGTTCCATCAATTATTGAAATCGAAAAATTGGTATAATTTTTAAAGTGGAAAAGTTCGATCTCCATTTTTTAAACTATTTCCTAACCTTCAAATATTAATTTTAAAATGTTACTTTCAATCTCAGGAAATAAAATATTATTAATGTTATTTTTGACGTTAGCTAGTACAGATAATCTATGTCATCCAAATTTTGAACCGGAAGAATCGTTCTTCATCCCCATTTTTTATTTTATTCTAGGGATTTTAGTTGGTACGTTGATACCCTTGTGTATCAACGAAATAGAAAAGGAAAGGGAAACCAGATTCCCGGATTCAAAACCAGAATCTGATTCAGATTCTGGTTTTGAATCAGAATCCCGGACAAATTGAAAATAAAAACGGTGATATATACTAAATAAAAATGATAAACTAAAAGGGATATTTTTCAAAGAAATGAGTGTATGTGAGGCTTATGTGGACGGTTCCTACCAAAATAATCGAGTAGGCTATGGTTTTATTATATTAAAAGATGATAAACGGGAATTTTCGGAATATGGACGATTATATAAGTACAACGAATCGCACCAAGTAGGAGGAGAATTAGAAGCCACTATGAGAGTATTGAAATGGTGCCAGGAAAATAAAATAGACCATATTACTATTTACTATGATTATGTAGGCATAGAAAAATGGGCTATTGGATCTTGGAAAGCGAAGAAGCCTGTATCGATAAATTATAAGAAATTTATCGATCTATGTTCGGTCAAAATCAACTGGGAACATGTCAAATCTCACACTGGAAACAAATATAATGAATTAGCTGATAGTTTAGCTAAAAAAGGAGCTATGATTAATTGAAATGATTATTAATTAATAATCAACATCTAATTTTACATTCATATTTCTTCAAGCAATGCCCATGCAAGCACCATACAATGTCCGAATGAGTGAACTTTATCGTTTAAGAATACATCCAGCATAGACATAGAGGGTAATTTATGGGTTGTTAATAATTGGAAACCATCGTTAATAAATGATTTTCTGTCTAACCCCGGAGGCGATGGAGCGGTAGCATTTATCGGCTTAGCTAAGCCCAAATGTTAAGTTTTTCCGAATCGAATTCATATGAAAATTTAAAGAAGGTGACCAACGTCTAGCTTATTATCTAATAAGCTAATTTATTCATCTTCCTCTCTGATATAAGATGTTGGAATGCTAGTATCGATATCATCCAATCCTATCTCGGTTATTTCATCTTTAATAGAGGATTTAGACGCGTTTAATTTAATCCAATATGAATATAAACAGTATGGATCATTTTGTTTGGATGAGTTTTTGGATGGCTTCTTGATTTTGTGCGGAGCTTGCTCGCAATCGATGTAAAATCTTTCTTTCTCTGGGTCCCACTCGAGCCCGATTATGTCAATTATTTTGTTGTTATCAATTTCTATTCTTTTCTCATTAAAAGCCCCCACGTTTATGCCCACCCATAGGGTCTGTTCAAGTTCGTTCTTACCTTTAGTGTCTAAACCATATTCTTTAGCTAATTCTATCAAGTAATAAGTGATTAAATTACTTTTCTGTGAAGGATTGCATTTGGACCAAGTAGTAATTTCGTTTGTGCTGAGGATTAGTTCTCTTCTCTGATTTATGTGCTTCAGGTCTAGTGGAGAAAACAACCCGGAATAATCCTGATACATGTGTCTAGCTAATTGACACATGTCTTCGATATTATCTCCGAAAATTGCTTTGGAAATTTTATTTCTATAAGAGTAAAACAATTCATTTCCATTGAAAGAGAATCCCGTTGGGAATTTGCCCTTAGAAGCTCTAATCCAATAATCTTCCCAAAAAGAATCGGTTTCTATTTTAGCCATTTCGTCAAATATCGGCCATTTAAGTCGAGCCGATGATTTCTGTTTCTTTATTTTTCCTTGCTTTGTTACAGGAATATCCAACCATTTTCTCCCTCCAAGATCTCCACTGCTAGCAAGCATATTATTTTATTTTATTTAGAAGATAGACTATTCTTCTCGGTCTTTCTGGGATTCTTTGTCGGATACACTGACTTATTTTTATTTCTAATAATTATTAGAAATAGATTAATCATTTTCAGATTTTACTTTTTCGGTCTTGATGAGTTGAGGTTATCATTCAGCCTCATTTTCTTTTTCTGTCTCTTCTTTGACATCATCTGGATAGGGATCAAAATCAGGCACGTCCGTATAAAAACTAACATAATAGTTTAAGCATCTCTCTAGCTCCCCGTGCACTTCGCAATTCCCCAAGGACGCGAACTCAATTATTTTGCTCATAATTTCGAAATCAAAGTCGGTTTCAGGATCAGATATGTTAATTATAATCCTTTTTGTGACTTTCTTAAATTCTGGAATAGCCTTTTCTATTGCACGGATATCTTCTCCAAACTTAATTCCCATCTCGAGGTCAAGCAATGATTCCACCTGATCTTTAAAAGCCACGCCATATCTGCTAAATAACTGGATAACTCGGGTATCATTATTTTTTACCATTTCTACGCATTCTTCAAGACCATCCTGTCGAAATGTATTTTCGACAATATCCATGTTTTTATATAGAATTTTTTATTTATATAACCGGTTTTAATATTTGTTAAAACAATATTCTTCTTATGCTCGCTGGGTAGCCCCCGGGGGAGTTCTCAGCACTTCGATTTCCTTAATATTCATCTATTTCTTCGTCGAAGAATTCACCCCCATACATATCATCGATTACATTTTCTTGACCTTCGTAATAATCATCTTCAGATATTTCATCGTCGTAATATTGATCTTCACTGGCTGAAGTATGTACCAGATTTTTAAATTGTTCGCTATTCTTGTATCTATTGTAAAAATTATCGACTCCGTAAGTCTCTAGCGATTTCCAATCGCTAATAACTGTATACCCTTCTTCGGGCTGAATAAAATTAAATAGTTTATTATCATCGTCTTGGTCTCCCAGTAGAAGACCAAACTGTAATCCGTGAAATATCGAATCTAATTGGACCAACATTTTAATTTTCTGGTATTTTTCCGAATTGTGATCCAGCGTGGCCACCTGATTGACCGATTTACATAAAACATCTTGAAATAATAGATTGAGATTTCTTTGCGGGTCACGTATAAACTTAACTACTTCATCTAAACTAGTTAAAACTATCGTTCGGTCTCTAACCGGGTGGACATCGCTCTTTCGGGATATTCCAATATAACCTTTGTCTTTCGGAAAGTCGAGATCGTAATATTCATATATCCATACATTGATATCAGATAGATAAAGATTAAAATAACCTTGGTTCTCCGGAAAATCGTGATAATCAGGAAATAAATTTTGTCCTTCGCAGGAGCTAGAGAATTGATCAAGACCCAATTCGGTAACTAATTGATCGCTCTCACTGGCTATCTCGGGATATGCGAAGGCAGCTTCGATTAGCTCACGCACACGGACGTTCGAAGAATAAGTTTGAGCGTAGAAATCAAACTCGAGATTTCGATATTCATCGAAATCTTTCCAATTTTGAATTACTTTATAATTTTCCCTCGCACCTGAAAGTTCTTGCCCTTCTGCGAGCTGTTTTCTTATCAGAACACGGCTAAAATTGTTCTTATCCACCCATATAGAATATGAATTAGCGAAGATTTGATTTATAACAATCATCATATCGCCATTTTTATAATTTTCGGATCCAGGATTTGAATCTACTTTTTTGAATGCTCTAGTTAGAATATCAACAAACGCTCTACCCGGACCATCCGAAAAAGTAGATTCAAATCCTAAATCGAGAACCCCCTTTAAGAATTCCTCAAACTTATCGAGACGTGAGATTACATAATAATCGGAATTCCCGGCTATCTCGTCAGTATCCTTAGTTTTCCTCAATTCAACGAATTTGTTATCTGACGACAAAACTATTGAAACATTATTAATGTAAAAATACGCATATCCCCATATTAGGTTGTCATTCGACCATCCGACGGGAGAATTTAAATCTAGTTCGTTCAATATTTCTTGTGTGCGTTCATTAAAATCAAATTCTCCCCCTGGTGAATAGTAATCACCGAACTGCTCAACAAAGCTATATTCATAATGGTCTGCGTATCCCTCATCGTACGCGTCATATTCAGGTGATGATAGTATTTCTGGTGTGTACGAGTATAAATCATCGTCTGCCGGGAGATTTGATGATAAGAGGGGGCTCAAAGGTAATTCTGGATAATATATCATGCTCTGTTGTTCTTCCATACCATTCCAATAATAATTAATATCGGCCTGTGCGGTGGAATATTGATTTTGAAGATTGATAATATCTTGTGACGTAAAATGTCCGTCATAACTTGGGGCTATAAACTTATTAGTTTTTATATTGTAAATGGTTGGATATATTCGGTCAAAAACATTTTCGTAGTCACTCAATTCTGATAGTAGAAAATATATAGGATTATCGGGAGCTTGACCGTGAACTCGGGAAGAACCGTAATTAGCGCTTAAATTACCTACTCTAGTACTGTATGTTGGGAAAGCTACATAGTTTTTCCCGGGATAATTGATTAGTTTGACGAGACTGTTCCTAAAAAATATTCGTCTCAATGGGATTTCAGTAAATAATTCTTTTATGCTAGCCTCAGCGTATTTATTAGACTCATTCATGGTTTTCCCGGGTATAATTACGTATCCATCGTCGTCAAAACTAGCATCCGCCCTAGGTCGAACCCAAGCAGCCAATTGATTTAAAGGATTATCCATCATTTTTATTATATCCTCGCGTTTATAACAATATGTTCCTTCAACTTCACCATCAAATGTCATATATTTAATAAAAATATTAGGCAATTCATCTTCACTCCATCTTTCAAGAGAAACATAATCTTCTTCATTTTTACAATTTTTAGCCTCCACAGGCAACTGTTTAATTTCCTTTCGAACTACCGTAACTTTACCGTACTTTTGAATCCATTGAGTTATAAGACGGAGAGCTGATCTATCATTATTTCTCATAGCTTGCACACGATCTCCTTCATAGGGTAAATCTTTCTTGTTTATTGGAATACCCTCCTCGTCCTTTTTTATTTCTTCCTTCTCCTTACCCTTACCCTCGGTATCGGCCATCTTTTCATATATTAATAATATATGAAACTGTTTCCGTATAAGCATCCAATATATTTAGAATATTAATGACAACCGCATCCTTTCTTCTTGTAACTTTTATTGCTCTTATGATCGTCGTAGCCACCATAACCTTTATGCTGTTTGTGATAATGGTCGCTATCACTACTGCTGCTACTATATTTATGCTTCTTATAATGACGTTTCTTATGATGTTTCTTTTTCTTGCATTTGGAGCAACCCATGTTTTTGGAAAAGGAATAAGCTAAAAATCACCAACCAGGCTAAGATTTTAAAAATATTGACATATTATTTATTCGTTTTAAATATAAAAGTTTACTGATATCAGATAACATAACATGGCTTACGAGCCAGAGCGCAAAGAGGATGATTGCAACATTTGCGCCCTGGAGAAAACACAACTCATATCTCCCAAAGGATTTGAAGATCTTAAATGTATTCATTTTGTGTGTGACTCTTGCTGGAAACAAACGGCAAGAGTTAAGCCTCTTTGTCCCTTTTGTCGCGAAATTGTTTTGACATGGATGCAATATTGCGGTTATGAAATTGCTACCACGCTTGGATATGATTTGTTCGATCCATTGCTAATGCCATCTCTGGGGGACCTTAGTTCGGCCCCGGCTCGAAACAGTTTCGCTCCCAACGTAGCTCAGATGAGTACCATAGGTATCGATTTGCCTTCAAGTGAATTGCCCTTTTCTTATACAACTTCCTTTGACGCTGATTTTGATGGGGATGAGGTAAATATACGGGTTCCTCAGATAATTTCAGTTCCACCAATCGCTCCCTCCAGAACTAATAGCTCTCCTAGAGGAATTTCTTTCGCCGAAAACATTGGATTTAGAACTTTGATCAGTACTCCTCCTCTGGTTATAGGCGATGCTCTTCATGATGATGGTTCTCCACAGAGTTTCGCGCTTACTCTGCGGCACAATACGCCACCTTTAATTCCAGAGTCGATGGTTAGCGTATTTGGAATTCCCAGCCCGGAGGATCTTCTCAGATCATCTAGAATAATTGTCTCACCCTTCGAATCTCCACACCAGGTTCCTCATTATTTCCGAATTACTGGGAGGTCTTCAGATCGTTATGCCGGCCATATAGAAACTCCTGAAGGACTACCGTCTGGAATAATGGCCATCACCGGTGGTGATCCCGTTGATAGAAGTCGCAGTGCAAACATGGTTAATAGATTTCTTTCCGCCTTGGAAGGACTCCTTCAATTATCCTCCACTTCAAATGTAATAGACGCAATTTACGCCGATACTGATAATATAATGACAACTTTTGACGGACGAGATGTGAATGATGGACAAGAGGAACAAACCGGGGAAATTCTTCGGGGTCTCCGATCAAGTTCTTCCAATTCAGACATTAGAAGATACTTCTTAATCTTACTTTCTGTCTTATTAAGATCCCAAGAAGATCCGATAATGCTGATTTTGACTGAGATTTAATTGATTCACCCGAACCTTCCAATCATCGCCTTTACGATATTGGGGCGCTTTTATCTTCTCGCGGGCCCCCTTCCAGTCATACAACATTCAGGCCAGGTCCGTCGCATGACGGACCCTATATTCGAAATAAACACGATCAGTTGGTCGACCTTAAGATTCCCAAAAGAGAAACGCAGAGGGCCCGTGAGAAGAACAAACGTAAGAAGGAAAAGATTCCCCGTAAAATCAAGAATTACAATCCTAAATTGAAACATAATTACAAAGGAAATGTTTGCGGTAGGAAGAGATAAAAAAACTCTCTAAAAATATTAATTAATATTTTAATGCCTCTGTTCCCGAAACAGGGGAAAGTCAAAAATTATTAACCTGACTGAGATTCTAAAACTGATATATTATTTTATTCATTGTTGTATTAAAGACGTTTGCTTATCGGATAAACTGATATGGATCAATGCGGTATCCCCGACGACGTCAGACCAGAAGAAATCGTCTATCCGGGGCCTGGCGGTGGGATAATGGTACCGCGTAAAATCTTTTTGGAAGTAGTTGGGTGTGTTGATTTATATCCCGGCTCGTTATTTCCCCTGGCTTATCATCTTCTCGTTAAGACAGAGACAGGTTCAATTGTTCACGGATTTGGTGGCCCCCTGAAGCATATTGAAGGGATTCAATATGCCGAAATTTATTTCCTTTTTTTGATACCTCGCCCTGTATGGAATCATTCTTCAGTAAGTTTTGAAGGGGAGACGATGATTGCCCATGTGTGTCATCTTTTCCCTTTGAATCCTGATGATGAAGATTCTCCCAATGTTTCCGTAGACTATCATTTCCCCATAGACCCATCAGTTCAACAAAGGCAAAATTATTTGCCTAGGATGTTGACAGATTGGGAGTTTCTTCTCAAACAACAAAACTACGACGATTAATCGGGAAAACAATAAATCTAAAAAAAAATATTAATTAATATTTTTTATTAAATATTCCACCATGCCAATTGGGGCTCTTCTACTCGAACAATATCTGTGTATAACACCTCCCTGTTTCTAGGAGACAGTATTTTATAGAATCTAGCTAAATTGCCAGAAACTATGCCATATAAATCCCAGATATTATTTGCGTAATCATGAAGCATATCTGGCCATAATCTATCAAAATCAAAAGTGTCAATTCGGTGCATGTACCAAATATACACTTGTAATGTTATTTTTATTGAAATGATCTCTCCCGAAGTAACTTCCATTTTTTCTAATAACAAACTTTTATTGCAGTTGTCCAACGATGAATAGAAATAAAATGGATCATTTTGATTTTCTCGATACTTTTTCCAGAAATGATTTTCTTCTTGATAGCTGCTATCGGGACAGATTTCCATAGCTACATTTTCGGAGAAATTTTCCATATATTGGATATATTTATTCATATATCCGTCGAACTTCTCGAATAATGGAACCACTAACTCACCCATTTCTTTTTCCGATCTTGGAAAAAGAAATGGGTGACTGAGGGTTGTATCGTGCAACTCGAATAATGTCAAATATAACTTTAGTCCTTTAAAAGAAAGATATTTTATGTTGATTTTAATAATTATTAAATGAGTATCCTTTTGATAGTGTTAGGGCCAGTGCAAACATCTTATCCATTACGCAATTTTTATTATTAAATTAAATATTTATAATCTTTTTCTGTTCAACAACAAGAACTTTCTGGTATGAATTAATTAATTAATTCATACCATTTGGCCTTTACACGTTCCCAAGTGAATTGTCGCCCCCAATCGATAAACTTTTGCCGATCAATTTCATCCTCTTTCTCTAACGCCTCTAGTAAAGTACTAGCATAATCTTCTTTATTATCGCAGTGGAAGGCATCTTGATGGATAACTTCCACGAGACAATATTTCCATAAAACCACGGGAATACACCCGGCAGCTTGGGCTTGCACAGCTGTTATTTCAAAAGTAGCTGTCTTGTGAGTGATGGGATAGGAGAAGATAGAACATTCCATCATTTTCTTAGCCACATCGGCGTTAGATAACCGACCGTGTTCAATCACACTGGGATATTTTTCAATTAGAGAAACAATATAATTAAGTTCATCATCTGAAATGGTGCACCAATTAGTCCTGCCGAAACAGATATGTAAAGTAGCATCAGGGAATTTCTCAATTACATCACCCCAGCATTCTAGCAATATCTTTAATCCCTTACCATAATTACTTCCGTAAAAACAGCTATGAGGAATTCGTGTGATATCATTTCTGATCTCGTCAGTGTAATAATTAGGGAGTAGGCCATTACCGGCAATTACATACGGAACTGGTTTATTCATCTGATTTTCAAAGAGCTCTTTCTGATAAAAACTGAGATACATAGCTCCATTCAATTGAGTAGTGTCTAGCGGGTAATCGGGAATATCTTGAACCCACAGATATACTTTTTTACCTCTCTTTTTTGCTAGGTCAAAATCGTACATCCTCCAGCATATAACAATGTCAAATTCTCCCTCACTATCATCAGTGGCATTGTCGAAAAATTTAAGTGGAAGATAACGGGGATTGTGGGGTTTTAGAGATTCATGAGCTTTTTCTGTTATGTTAGCATATGTGACTACACGATGTCCATCTTCTGCAAGCGCCAAACTCATATAAATCAATGCTTCTTCACTTCCACTAAATTTCTTCCCGTCAATTACTTCTTGAGGGCGAAAATCGATATAATGAGGGAAACATAAAATGCCAATTTTTAGCTTGTCTTTGTCCAGATTGGCATGTGTAAAATTTAGATTGCAGAAGATCCGATCATAACGTTGATGTAAAAAATCAACTCCGGTTCCTGACCCGAATAAATCAACCATTCTAGCTCCCATCAAATTGGCCTCTGTTTTATCCGAATACCATGTCTGGATAAATTGTTCGGACAATAGGACCGGATCGTTATTGTTTATGGATGAATTAGAATCAGCCATTTATTTAAGCTGAACATTTCTTTAGATATTAACATGAATCGTAAAGTATTAAATAATACTTTTTTAACCCTTGATATTCGCGCCTCGTATGACGCGAATGTCATCTTTAGGATAACCTAATTTATAGACAAGTAATGACCAGTAAAGATATCGGTCAGTCTCATAGGTGACTAATCGGGGGGTGCTGTACGCCTCGGACATATCCACGGCATAAAAACCATCGGGGATTCCCATAACTTCTTTTTGAACGACGCATCCATCACGTGTGATTATTACATCCGATACAACTGCCTGATAATGGACCACAAATGCTCCTTTAGGAATAAGGGAGAGTTCAAAATTACTGAGATTAAATTCACAGGAGGAGAGGGATTTTCCCTCGGTAGCCATGGCTATTTGTTTTTGAATTAATAAAATGTAAAATGATCATTTTTAATATATGATCTTGTTTTTATTAAATTCGAGTAACGAGAAATACTTTATTTGTGGTCATTACCATTACCAAAATTATTTTATTCCCTTAATAAAATTATCATGGGCTGCAATTCCTGTCACAAAAAGAAACATTGCGGTCACAAGAAGAAGAAGTGTTGCAAAAAATACACGTACAAAGTAAAGTGTAAAAAGTCTTGCAAAAAGAAGAAGTGTTGCTCTAGTTCATCCTCATCCTCATCTGGTTGTTATTCATCATCGTCGTCATCTTCAAGTTCGTGCTGTGGCTACTATTAATTAAGTCATTACATTAATTCTATTTTATTATGGGTTGTAAATCAAAATGTTATACTGTTGAAGTTTGTAAATATAAGAAAAAGAAATGTAAGAAGAAGAAATGCTGTTGTTATAATAATTGCTGTTGTGACGGCTACGTCTGTGGGTACAACTACACTAATGTCCCATGCTGCAATTATGGCTGTGGCAATGGCCGTGGTGGATGTTGCCACTGAGTTAAGATTATTAAATAATAATCTATAAAATAACTCCAATAAATCCAGCTATTTCGTTATTATAATATTTTAGGGATAAATTAAAATCGAATCTTATAAATATGGCTATATAAATATTACAAATCGACATCAATTAGAATAATGAGTTGACCTCTGGGATGGAAATTCGTTACGATTTATATCTGGGGATTTATGGGAACTGTGGTCGCATCAGGAATTTATGATACCGTGAGATATCCCAGAATACCCCCGGCCAGTTTTAAACTACTTTTTACTTCTGTATTTTGGCCAGTAGCTCTTCCCAGATATATTTACGACGAGATATCCACTAAACATTAATTAAGACTATTAAATAATAGTCTCAATAAATAAAAGATGAAGATTTATTTAATCCGTCACGCGGAGGCACTCCATAACGTGAATCGCGATTATTCAATATTTGATCCCGCTTTAACAGATAAAGGCTATAAACAATGTTTGGAAATCAGAGATAAATTTAAGGGTATTGAAAAAGTGATTTGTTCAACAGCCGTTAGAGCCTTACAAACAGCCTCGACGTTATTCCCAGATAAGAAAATCTATGCTACAGATTTATTGTTAGAATACAATACAGGTATTCCTTGTAATTCTAGGAATGATCTGACCAAACAAAAGGAGCATTTTCCCCATGTCGATTTCGATGCTTACAAAGTTAAGGAATTGCCCAAAGAAACTCATTGGGGCGATGGAGATGCTAGATCTCATCAGTTTCACTTCATATTGAAACTGCTCGGTCATGGAACCATAGCAATCGTGTCTCACTGTAATTTTATTCGAAATTTAGCTCCAATACTTGGATACAAACATGATCCCAAATTGAATAATTGCGAATATCTCAAGATAAAATTGTAATAATAAAGAACATTGAACATTGTAAAACGATGGCTAAAAAGTTTACCGAACCGCCCCAATCATTGAAAAATGTTTTATCTATAGTCACGGTCGATATTAAGGTAAATTTATCTCCGGAACAAGTGAGAGAGATTATCGACAAAAATATTTATTATGATGAAGCAGATATAGCTCAGGAATTATGCGAACAATGCAATCGATATATTTTCCACGATAAGCATAAAAATGTCTTCATGACATGCCAAGATTGCAAAGCCAATGCGTGTTTCACCTGCAAAGAATTTAAATTTAGTTGCTTTCTTAAGTCTAATAATCGCTCCGATTCTGATGCTTGGATTTTTTGTGATGAATGCTGGTAGAAATATTGGATCATATCACTTGAATAAATGGTCTTATTAATTAATAAGTTTATAAAAATGAATAGAGATGTATCATAACTCCGATATTAATAAGATATTATCGGGTAATGTCAATCTCTTAAAAAAGATTGTTGACATTCATGAATCAAACGTAGCATCTAAAATATTATTATTAGCGGAGAATGTTACTGATTTGTTTAATTTGCTAATAACAGACGAGTCAGAACCTTTTTTGAGCTTAAGAAATGATGATTCAACGTTAACTAAATTTACAAGAATATGTTTCAAGCACCTATATCCATTATTTAATTTACATGAGGATATTACTTTCAAACAAGTAATGGAATTAGAGATACCACATCCTATAGCTGTTATGTGTTATCGTTTAGATCGCGCTCAATGGAAACACCCCAAATCTCATATTTTATCGGTCACGGCTATATTAACATTACGAGGTATTTGTCCCAAGCTAATTGTTCATTCTCGGGAAACAGCCAAGCAAATTATGAAAGTCGCTGGTATTACCTCTATATCTGAGGTAGATATGTCCTCAGATATACCTATTTTAATAAAAAGTATGACAGGAGATTTTCACATATGTGAAAAGTGTAAAAAATGGGTCTGTGTTGAATGTAAGAACTCGCTCGTCATTGACTTATCACAAGTCAGAAAAGAGCATGATAATACACCATTGTTGAATAGATCCGGGAGTGATCCTAGTGTTGGGTCGAAATTTTCACCCAGAAGCTTATTCGCTTTGAAGGATTCCCCTCGTGTCAATAAGGTAAAAAAGAAAATTTTGATTAGAGAAGTCAGTAAAACTCAACCATATGGTAGCAGCAGTAGTGTCAGCGGCAGCAGCAGCAGTAGTAGCAGTAGTGGTAGTAGCAGTAGTGGTAGTAGCAGTAGCGGTAGTAGCAGTTCTTCCCAGAAGAACCAAATAACCAAGAAGAAGTCACTCCAAGAACCGGTTAGGCCGATATCCCCCAATAATCCTTATATTAAAAAAGTGGCAATGTATGATAATTTCTGCCGTGATGTTATATACAAGGGATATCAGCGTGTATTATTAGAAAGAAATTATAGTGGTCCACGCGCTAAAATTAAAGAATGTGATTTTCGAGGATTAATGTCTAAATGGCGCTATTTTTTTGATAGCGAATCGATGTATTTGAGTTACGGTGATATTTTAAGGTTGTTGCTAAAAGAAGCCGATGTTAATTTAACCGAAGATCAGCTTCTTTTCTGGGACATCCAATTCGAAAAGAAAAAACGAAGGGAGCTGTATAGGAATAGATTGAAAGAAATAACAGATGACGAATTAATGTCAAAATGGAAACAAGCATACATCAACTTGCCTTTTTAGATACTATATTAATATAGTATCTAAAAAGAATTAGAGTTATGTATTAATATTTTATTCTTTTCCATTTTGTCTTTAACCATTATTTCGATTAACTCTTTGAATTTAACATTTGCAGACCAACCCAGTTTCTCCTTGGCTTTACTAGGATTACCCTTTAGATAATCCACTTCGGATGGCCTATAATATGCGGGATCTATTTCGATCAATAGATTACCTGTTTCTTTATCATAGCCCTTCTCATCAGCCGAATCTCCTTTCCAAACAATCTCATATCCCAATATTTCTGCCACTATTTCAACCAACTCCCGAACTGTGTGAGTTTCTCCAGTTGCTAGGAGAAAATCGTCAGCTTCGTTCTGTTGTAACATTTTCCACATTCCTTCGACATATTCGAGGGTAAACCCCCAATCCCTAACGGCTTCCAGATTACCTATTTTTAGGTGAGGGCCGTTATTATAACGAATATTAACAAAAGCGTTAACTACTTTCTTGGTTATAAATGTGTCCCCTCTTCTCGGTGATTCATTATTGAATAATATTCCGTTACAGGCATATAATCCATACGCTTCTCGATAATTCTTTACGATCCAATAACCGTATAATTTAGCTACTCCATAGGGACTTCTGGGATGAAAAGGAGAATTTTCATCATAACCATCGGGTCCCCGATTATATTCCATTCCACCATAAAGTTCCGAAGTCGAAGCTTGGTAAAATCTGGTTTTTGGACAGTGTGCCCGAAGAGCTTCCAGTATGGATAAAGTCCCCAGAGCATCCACTTGTCCAGTGTAGTAAGGCATTTCGAAAGATACTTTGACGTGAGACTGAGCAGATAGATTATATATTTCGTCTGGCTTAATTTTCTCAATAATACCAGTGACTGATAGCGGATCAGTCACGTCTCCATAATAAAGGTGTAATTGTGAAAAAATATGGTCTATCCTCCCGGTATTAAAAGAGCTAGATCTTCTTATAACCCCATGAACTTCATAATTTTTTTCTAAGAGTAATTCCGCCAAATACGATCCACATTGTCCCGTGATTCCAAAGATTAAACTTTTTTTCCGGTTTTCCGAATTATCCATGGTTATTTTTCACTCTCTTGATGATAAGCTTTGATCTTTATAATTGATCAATCGTTCCTTTAATTCATTATATTCTCCATTTCTGCATATGTATATAATTTTAGACGTTTCGCTCGGGACCAATTTCTTATAAGTATGAGATATCTCCAGTCTATTTTATCATAAAAAATATCCTCTTGAAGCAGTCTCGCTATACTAATATCATTAATAAGATATCGTTTCATCTTAAAAATGTCCCTAAATTGAGTTTCCTTAGAGGGCTGCCAATTAGAAATTTGCGTAAAATGTTGGGGCTCGTTTGATTCTATAATCAAACGCAATGATGGTATATAAAAATCGAATCGGAATCTAAAATCCGTCTTCGTGTTTTTACACCAATCAAATCAAAATTTCTTCTTAGTTCCTTTAAACACATCCCTAGGATTTATCATTTTCTTTGGACCAATATCGAGATTTTCTATGCTAGAAAAAGATTTCTGATAACATATCAAACATTCATTTACATTACACAATTTTCTCTGACTGTACCCTCCATAATTAAAATAACTAGGATTTTCATTGTATATATCAAATAGAGATTTAGATTTTCTCCTTAGAATAATTGTTCTACTCATTATAATACTGTTTATATTAAATATCGATATTTAAAGCGGTTATCTGGTATAAAATTGATAATAAATAATTATTCTATTACTCATAAACATGAATCCCGAGAAAAAGCCTGATAAGAAAGATAGTGGAGTTATTCCTGATTTCCAACAAATCATTTTGCCATCTTTTCCGAGTTCAACACACCCGATGTATTATTCGCATGCTCCTAACAGTTATTTCTTTCCCGGTTCTATTTTGAACACTACTCTCAATCCCTTCCTTTTCAATCCTTTCCCTCTCCCGATTCCTAATTCCATCGGAGAATCCTTCACCCAAGCGATCCCCACTGAAACGGAAGTGGCTGACTCGCTGGTCATATTACAGAATACTCCCAAGTCCAGACCCGCTGCTGTTATCATCAAAATAATCGAGGCCCCTCAGGGGGAGAAATTAGTGGCCAAAAAGAGAATCGACTTTGTTCTTTTTGTGAAATATGATAATTCTTCCATCGATGAAAAGATGTACATAGTGCCTATTCTGTTCAATGCCAAAACGAACATGAAGATTTCTAAAGGCTTAACCAAGGGATCTTTTAAGTTCAAAAAGGAAGAAATTCCTGATACAGAAGATGCAAAATTTCCCGTGATCGGCTATCGCCCACATGATATAACGCTCAAGATCATTAAAGGATCGGCCAAGAAAGACATCAGAATATTCATTCGATTTGAACTAAGAATGTATAAAGACAAATCAAGATATGATATTATCAGCAAGACCGATTCCCAAGTTTATCGGATGTATACACATTCAACGCAGATTAATTCTTAATCGTTTTTTAAAAAAAATCTTATCTATTATTTAATAGATATCGCGATGAACAAGATACCGAAATTTTAGATAACCTTCTAGGGTCAATTTCATTTTTTTCAGGCCAATAAATCGATTGTCTCACGTTTGCGAAGGACTTCCTATAACAGCTCTCACATCTATTGTTGTTGCATATTCTTTTACGACTTGCAATATTACAACTATAGTTGTAATATTCTGGATTAGATTAATATCTAATATACATAGGAGTATCATATCTAGGTATAATAATTTCCTTTGCTTCCCTATCTTCCCCAGATACAATAACTTTAATCATGCTGAAAAAAATCTTTTCGGCCGTTTAAAAAAAGATAGATTTAAAACGAATTTACGACGGATAACCTTTATTTTGATATTTCTTCAATATGAATCGTATACCTATTAGTATCCCAGATGTGGAAAAATACAAAAAATCAGCCCATGAAGCCATCGATTCTGGATGGATAAGTAATTATGGTAAATTTATATCTCTTTCAGAGAATAAACTTAAAGAATTGCTCAATATCAAATATTGCATTTTAATGAATAATGGGACTTCAGCCACGCATTGTTTGTTTGTAGCCCTCAAACTTAAATATCCTCATATTTCTAAAATATATATCCCCAACGGGGTATTTATAGCCCCTTGGAACGTTGGATTATCAGAATATCCAGAAGAGATGTTTGAAGTTACGAAAACTAATCCCAAAACATTAAATATGGATACTTCAGAGGATTACATTAACTCCTTGGAGAAAAATAGCGCTATGATGGTAGTTCATAATTATGGAAATATCGTGAACGTGCCCAGACTAAAAAGATTGAGACCTGACATAGTTATCGTTGAAGATAACTGCGAGGGATTATTTGGTAAATACGAAGACGTATATTCTGGAACGGAAAGTTTATGCTCTTCCTGCTCTTTTTATGCTAATAAAACTGTTTTTTGTGGGGAAGGTGGAGCTTTTTTTACCAATGATGATGATATTTATGAATATATCAAAACATATTACAGCCATGGAATGACTAAAGATAGATATATTCATGACAAAATAGCCAAAAATTATCGCATGACTAATATCCAGGCCGGATTTCTTTATGACCAACTAATGGATTTAGATCATATACTGGGTGAAAAAGAATATATTATATTAAAATATTCTCTGGCATTTGCTAATATCAAAGAGGTTAATTTCTTAAAAGAGGAAATTAAAACTAACCATTCTAGATGGATGTTTATATTATTATTCGACGTCCCATATGAAGATTTTGAGAAATTCATGAATGCTAAAAATGTTGAAGTTAGGCCCTTGTTTTATGACATACACAAACATGCACACTTAAAAAATATTGGGAAATCTGATAATGTAAATTTGAACGCTCAGGGAGCCATGTTACCATCTTATCCCGGTCTGTCAGAACACGAATTGGACCGTGTTATCTCATCGGTGACTGAATTTTTCGATGGTTCCGAATGAAGCGAAATTTACAGGGGTTAGTCCATTTTAATCGTCAGTGTTTTAAAGTATTAATTTTTATTCAAAAAAGTATAGATCGACCCAAAAATAATTGATAAATGTCACGACAAAGGAATAATAAAGAAGCATAAAATATTCTTCTCTGTTTTCTAATGGAAAAAGATGAGACAGGGGATGAGGGAACTCTGATAGTTCCGGCTAAATTCAAAAACGAAGATCAGTTTACAAATATATTCGACATCGAACCTGTTAGATATGTTCGGATGTTCACATAAAATAAATATCCTTGTTAATATTATGACCATTCCCAGAAGTATCCAAACGTCTCGAAGCAACAACAAAGATTCTGCGATTTCTGTATATTAATTAATATACAGATCAGAACGTATAATTAAATCTCTCAATATCATCTTTATACATCTCAGCAATCATTTGTTTAGTATCTTCATCATAATATTCTCGATAATTTTTGTGATCAGTCTTATTGATGTGAGGCACAACATCACTTTCCGATACATCTATTTTAGCTAAAGAGAGCACTTGGCGTAGATCCTCTTCATAATTCTCAAATCGTCCAATAAAATCAATATCTCCTGGGATCCAATTGATCATTTGATTCCATGCCGCGTATGTAAATATAGTTTTATCTCTTGCCAATACCTTATTATAAACGTCTAGTGAAGCAATAGAATGCCTGTGATTATATAAATGTTTTATTAATTCTTTGAAAGACATCTTAATTTTATTTTTTTGATAGAAATAAAGCGATACAACTCTATCCCAAGGATTTCGGACGAAACAAAATTTAAAAGATGATTTATAGTAATCCTTTGTTATGACTTTTGTTTCAACTAATTTACCAATATCTGCATGGCTAAAGCAGCTGTTTCCTGTGTTATCAAACCTAGATATATGTTCAAGAGAAGTTTTGTTGCAATTTACTGATAAAAATAATTTCATCCCTATTTTTTGTTTTAAAAATTCAACCGTAGATGTACCTGCGCATTTCGGAACTGCGATAAAGATAAGGTCCATTTTAATAAGTAACGATATATTATTAAGATGGCTAATATATCATACTTACTTGATCACAAAGCTCTCACCAATCTTGAGTTTCAATATTAGTAAAAAGGAGTTGTTGTGTGTATATTCCTAAAATATACAGTCATTTATTCTTCAGATAGCAAACTCTATAAATTAATGGACAGATAGGCACGAATGTATTGACGTGAAATAGGTATTCGATATCTTCACCATCGCATTCCTCGGACACGCGAGACAATCACCTTCTCGTTCAATTTAAATACAAAATGACATTTGTAATATTCTAACGATAGCTAAAATGAACATAATTTCTTTTTATAAATATAATTTTGATGTTAAATAATCATTAATATGGCCGATGCGAACAATATACTATATTTACTAAATCACAAAACTCTCACGGATTTTGAAGTTCCCATTATTAACAAGAGAGGTTTTGGCATTTTCATTCCCAAAATATTCACCTCGTTAGCAGCGGGAAACTCGATAAACTTCGCTACTGTCAATTTTTATGATAATTTTGTCCACATATCTCCCGATGATCTGATCACCCTTAATCAATTAAATTGGTTTGATAATAAACATGTGTTACCCCATCGCGTAATGGAAATTATAAATGCTAACTTCAAATATATATTCATAACTCTACTTACTGAAGGAGCCTTATTAAGACAATTAATTGAAAAATTTGAGGGGGTTATATATTATAGATTTTTTGGACTTGATAGTGATAAATCCTACGTACCTGTCGTTAAAAGATATGCCTCGCCCAAAGTAAAATATATTTTCTCTTATCCAGAGATACTCCAGTTTGAAAAAAGATTAGGCGCGTTCTTTAACGATAATAACTCATGTGCTATTCCATTGGGTTTATCAAATGCGCTCATAGCCAAATTAAGAAATACATATGCCCCCGAAAATAAAGCTATCGCATTTATTTGTTCTAGGATTGACCCCAAGGGATGCCCATATTATTTTAAAATATATCAAAATTTTATAAATGCTTTTCAGGACTATGAATATATTATATTTGGGAAAAACAACGGCGCTGTAAGTGCCAATAAAAATATTCGGAATAATTTACCCGACAATGGATATTATACATCAATATCTAGATGTATGTGTATGTATTATCACGGAAAAGAACCACGTCATCTACATTATCACCCACTTGAAGCTATAATTATGGGAATACCAATTATATTTCATCAAGAATCTCTTTTGTCCAGTTATTTGCCCAATTCTCCAGGCAGATGCCAATCTATGATAGAGATCAAAGATAGAATAAATAGGATAAAACAGAATGATTCTGACTTGATCAAAAGAATATTGGATGAACAAAAAACGGGCTATCAGAGGTTAATTCAATCTAGTAATACCGATATATTCGATAAGATTCTATTAGAATAATCGGCAAAATAATTCTTCGTCATGTGTGAAACAATTTCTGAGAAAAGAAAAATATATTTCATTCATCTACACAAATGTGGTGGCTCTTTTGTTAGTTATGTTTTAGCAAGTCATAATATCGAAAATATCATATTGAGGGGGCATGAAACCATTAATACAAGTCAGAAAAAATCGGATACGGTAATTGGATTAATAAGAAATCCATTCGAATGGTACGTATCATTGTGGGCATCTGGATGTAACGATGGGAAAGGTCTTTATTTTGAAGATTATCACCCGAACAAATTGTATTTATACGAAGATTACACCAATGTTAATAATTTTAGAGCGTGGTTGAAATTTTTGATGACGGAGTATAACGAGCCTGAAAATGCCAGAAGAACTATGAATCAATATGACACAGGTCTACTTACTTATCGATTTTTTATGCTTTACAACGAAGGAAATTATGAATTACTCGACAGCATAGCTAATGATCCATTGGTAGATTTTTTCATCAGAAATGAAGATATAATAGGAGGCCTAAATAGTTTCCTGGATCTTAGCCTATCTGAACACCATCCCAGAGTCAATACATCCGAGCATTTATCAGTAAGTAAATATTATGATGAAGAGACTACAAAATTAGTGATTCAAAAGGATAGGTACATTTTCGACAAATTTGATTATGACAAATTTCTACCATAATCAAATTATTGGATATTACTTAATATTCAATATAATAAAATCTTGTTAATATTTAGTAAGCAACAATAAACCGATGGATATACCTTTTGAGATAGAAAACGGCCTCGGTGAACTGATGGATATACCTTTGGAGATCGAGAACATTCTCGATAAATACGAAATCGAGGCGGTAGATCCGAAATTTCCTATATTTGTACATTACGGATTGGGAGATTTATTGTTCATGATTATACTCCAGCGACAAAATAAGATAGACAGGTTAAATTTTAATTTGGTATATTTTGATGCTGATTTATGTGGCTATTTTGATGAGCCCCTAAATGCGCTCGAATTTAGAATGCAATTATTGAAAGATTTTAATGTTGATGTCGGCTACATGTACCTTGATAATATAAAAGACAATAAGACCAACATAAATGATTTGATAAAATCGATTGACAATTATAATATCAATAATATTGCCACGTTTGAATCATTGAACTATATAAATACCCCATATATAATTTTTCACACCAAGTTGAGACTAGACGCCGACGCCACAGAAAACATTGATTTGGTAAAGGAATATGTAACTGAAGTGTTAACTGGATTTGTATCTAAATATAAAATAGTAATCCTCGGTGAAAGGGATTTTACGTGCAAGGATATATATGTCAACAAATGTATAACTACAATATACGAAGAGTTAATGATATTATCAGAAAAAAATGATATTCTGGATTTGACTGATGACTCAATACATAATAATTTAGACTATGAAAGATTAAAATATGCAATCGGAATCATTCAAGGAGCAGAATGCAATTTTACATTTGGTTGGGGAGGATCATTCTGTCTATCTCTCATCTTTGGGAAAAAATGTATCACTTACATCGACCAAATTGACTACTCAAATATTTTGGATATAGATCACTTAAATAGAAATAACACATATCTTCACAGAGATATTAATAAATTCAAGGAGAATTTATTTAGGGGATATTCGGTGAGAAACAATGAATAAAAAAAGCTTATTAATTAATAAGCTTTTTATAATGAATAAAATACCATATTTACTGGGGAGAATAAAAAGTTGATATTGAATTGCGTTTAGAAATAGCAATAAACGCTATTTTTGATCTATTCTATTAAGCGAAGCTTTTGATAAATAAATAATCATTAATATGAATAATATATTATATTTGCTAAATCACAAAACTCTCACAGATTTTGAAGTTCCCATTATTAACAAGAGAGGTTTTGGCGTTTTTATTCCAAAGAAATATAGCTCATTGTCTAAAGTGAATTCCATTAATCTCATCACTACCAACTTCTATGATAATTTTTTGGATATTGATAGCAACGATTTAACTGTTCTAAACGAAATAGATTGGTTCAATAACGAACACATATTATCATCGGAACATATAGCCATATTAAATAGAAATTTCTCATTTATCTTTATTACATTATTGACTGCTCCTCCTCTACTAACTCAGTTAGTAGAGAAATTCAAAGGATTTATTTATTATAGATTTTTTGGGTTACCTGGAAATATGTCATACGTAACTTTAGTTAAAGATTTCAATATACTTTCCAATCCTAAAGTAAAGTATATTTTTTCTTACCCAGAGATATATAATTTTGAATTAACTAAATCTGAATCTTTCAATCAATCCAATTCTTATATTATACCTTTGGGATTATCTAATTCATTGATATTATCGATTCAAAACACATACAATCCTAAAAGTAACAAGATATCATTTGTATGTTCTAGGACAGATGAAAAAGGATATTATTATAACATATACCAGAAATTCATAACTCAATTTGAGGGATATGAGTTCGTTATTCTTGGAAAAAATAATGATTCAATAGCCGATTTACCTTATGTGAAGAATAACTTACCTGATGAAGAATACTATAAATGTATATCAGAATGTGCATGTATGTATTATCATAGTGTCGAATCGCGACATCTTCATTATCATCCATTGGAAGCAATGGTAATAGGGATTCCTATTATCTTCCATGATAAATCTTTATTATCTAGTTACCTATCAAGTAGTCCAGGCAAATGTAAAGATATTGGAGAAATTAGGGACAAAATTGATAGAATTGTGTCTAATCAGAGCGAGTTTATCGATGATATTATTACATCCCAACAAGTTGGGATAAAGAAATTAACCCAAAAGTATAACAGAAATTCTTTTAATGTTTCATTAAAGATTGATCCAGTACAATGCCATGAAAGATATTCCCCGGACAAAAGAGAAGGCATTCTTTCAGAAGAGCCCGTTTCTGACGAGTTAACTCGTATAATTATGGATGTACCCAAAGATATACAGGTCGTATTAGAAGAATACAAAATAAAATTATCTGAACCCAAATATCCAACATATATACAATATGGAATGGGTGATATATTATTTTTGATTATTCTTCAGAAACAAGGCAATTTTGGTGTTATAAATTTTAATCTGGCTTATTTTAATAAAAGTATATGTAATTATTTCACTAATCCCTGTAATGCACTTGAGTTTAGAATAAAAATGTTTTTAGAATTAGATGTTAAAGTTAATTATATGTACATTGATAATGTCTGGACTAATGGGGCTACGATAGATAATTTAATTAAGGGTATAACCGATTATAAATTAAAGTATTTTCCAATTTCCCAAACTATAATAGGTAAACCATACATAATTTTTCATACTAAGGCAAGGTTGGGATCTGATGTTAAAATTAGGCTTCCTATTGTGAAAGAATATGTTAAAAATATTCTTTCCGAGTTCAAATCCAAATATCAGATAGTACTCATGGGAGAAAGGGATTCCTTTTCAACAGAGAAACTATGCCAAGCTTGTATCGATACTTTTTATGAAGAAATGCTAACATTAAAGAAAAATAATGATATCATTGATTTGACATCCAAATCTATACATGATAATTTAAATTTTGAAGATTGGAGAAACCATGTATCTATAATTAAAAATGCTGAATGTAATTTCATTTTTGGTTGGGGCGGATCATTTTGTTTATCGCTAATATTTGGTAAAAAATGCTTGACTTATATCGATACTATTAATTATGAAATTATATTGAATGATGGTAATTTAAACGTAAATAATACATACTTATATAGAGATATTACAAAATTTAAAAATAAATTAATCGAAGAATATGGTAAATAGACATTATTTATTTTTTAAAAAAAAATATCTTATAATTATTATTATACTATTATATTTATAATAGTATGAACAACTTACGTTTTTGTCGAACAATCATTGATTCATGAAAAGCTTAAAATTATCTTCGGACAATCGAATATGATAATATGTATAAATATCCACTTCCCTCGCGTTGGGTCCTAAAATAAGTATTTTTTCAGGCAGCGACATGGATAATATTCTTTTTATGCATGGAAGAATGGGTACAGCTCTAATATTTAGATCAATATCTCCCATCTTATCTAAAAAAAATTGATCATTATCCCTCAGATTAATGTCGAATATAGTTTTGATCAATTGTCTAAATATTTCATAGAAAAAAATAAGTGTGGGATGATACGGATCATGAAATAAATGTTTGGTTCTGTAATTGGAAAGAAAAAATTCATACATGTTCACATCGGAATTATCATCTATATTTTTGAATTCTTTTAACTTATTGTTAAAAAATTTCAAAAATTGAGGTTCATTTAGTTCTATTAAGTCTATTTTTTCTTTTATTTCTTCTTTTTCACCTTTGAATCCGGTAAAGCTATCATGGAGGCCGATAAACTGGTTAAACTTATATTTTTGGCATTCAATGAACGGTTTATGAGATGATTCATACCAAAATCCATGGAACCTATAATAATTGACACGGATTATTTTGCAAGATTGGGGTAAATACTTGATTATGTTTTTGTTATCCCATTCCGAGTGATCATGATTTTTGTTAAAGGGCTGATATATAAAAACATTGGCCTCTCTTAGTGTTTTTATGTCATCAGGTTCCATAATGACAGCGTTGACAAGTTTTTCATAGTTAACCACATAACAAACATTGCATTTAATTTGATCACAAATTTCAAACATTCGAGACAACACCCGACCCGCACAATTTAAGTACATCACAATATTCATTGTGATCTCTATAAGCAATAAATTTATAATAAAATTTAATATGTCTGACGAAAAAAAGTTCTACGGCCAGTTCGATCCTCCGGTCGATAAGGTGATCCACGAGCGGTATTTTCCTGATAAATACGGTGGAACAAGTTTAGAAGCAGGCGCGTTCGACGGGCAATACGAGAACAATACTAAATTCTTTGAGGAAAATTACAATTGGAAGACTATTAATATAGAACCGCTGCCTCACATTTTTCGCCAATTGAAGATAAATAGGCCCGACTCAATTAATTTAAATATCGCTTTATCAGATTCAAACGCAGAAAAGGAAATAACAGTTTATGATATCCCGAAATATGGTATAAATAATACCAATGCTTCTATTAATCATACTGATAAACATGAAAAATTATTACAAAAAATGTCTGGCGACAAGAAGAAAACCTTCAGTATTATATGTAAAACATATACTGAATTGATCAAGGAGTTAGAGGTAGATCATTTGGATCTATTTGTATTGGATGTGGAAGGGCATGAGCCCGAAGTAATTGATGGTATGGCGAATTGTGAAGTGCTACCGGATGTTTTTGTGATCGAGCACGGACATCGAGAACCTCAATTTTTTGTGGAAAAATTAAAGATTCTAAAAGCTAAATATAAATTAGACTTTACATCTCACGTCAACTCGTTTTTCGTTAAAGTGTGAAGGCTAACGTGACCCCGTTAAGTCAGCAAATATATAAGTTATATATTAACAAAAGAAATATGATAATTTTACCACCTGCGAATCCCGGCATACCTCGACTGCGTCATGACCCTATTTAAAGCTTCTCTTAAGTTTTCTTTTATATCCCCAGAAATACGGGGATCTGTTAATATATCTTCATATGGAGCACCATACCCCAATAAAAGCTCGATTGCATCATTATCATCCAATTCAAGTACTTTAAGCAAGGCTGTCCTCCTGCGCCGATCTATACGATTTCTAACCCTCGCACTCATGTCAGCGCCTTTTCTGATTAAAAATTCGGTTATATCCAAATTTCCCGGTACGGAATCAGTAAGTGGAGTATTTCCGAATTTATCCTTGGTGTTAACATTTGCACCTTCACTGACCAAATATTTCACGATATCTAAATGATCGTCACCTCGATCTGTTAATTTAAAATCTCTAATACTACTACATACAGTATGACTTAGCGCATCTTTCCCACTTTTATCTTTTATGTTTACATCTGCCCTACCCTCCCTGACAAGAATATCAACAATTTCTTTGTCGCCCCCTTCCGATGCCCACATCAGAGGGGTAATACCTTTGTTATTTCCTATATTTACGTCAGCCCCTTCCCGAACTAGAATCCGCAAAACGTTTGCACTGTTTTGGATTAAGGCCAAAAAAAGTGGTGTATAACCACGGCGATCTATCGCATTTAAATTAGCGCCTTTCTTAATCAAGTTATCAACAATATCAGCACATCCAAATCTGGAAGCGTTGTGTAATGGAGATATAAGTCTACTGTATGTGTTAACTTTGGCACCTTTCCTAATTAAAAAATTAGCTAATTCAGTATGACATTCCCAAGTAGCTTCATATAAGGGAGTAATATGTTTCGATCCGAACCCCGTTACATTTACATCCGCGCCTTCGTCAATCAATCTTTCAACTTGATCGAGATTGCCAGTCCTAGAATAGTATAAGAGTTGATGATCTTTATCCATTTTGTCTATCGCCTCCTGGGTTAGCTCCCACCCGATTATCGCGACTCTTGCGATACCCCCATTTATGTTGGCAGCCATAGTCGTGGTTATTTTAATATGTAAGTTATAGTTAATGTCTAGACAAAATCTCTCACGCCAATTCGTTTTTTGTAAAGACTAAAAGTTAGTATGCTTTTACAGAGTTAATAGTTTTCATAAAAGCTATCGCAATGGATCTCGAATTACCGATGAGGATCAGGGAAGTTCTGGAGAAGTATGATATTGTTGTGGAAGAAGGCCAAATTCCCATAATGAAACAATATGGATTAGGTGATTTATTATTCATGATAATACTTCAAAAGCAGGGGAGGTTAGGGGTATTAAATTTTAACTTAATTTACTTTGATAGGAAATATTGTGATTATTTTGATAACCCTGTCAATGCTCTTGAATTTAGAATTCGATTGTTGCTGGATTTTAATGCTCAAGTACGTTACATTCATGCTCCTATGTCTAGATTAAATAGTGATATCGGTAGTCTGGTAAGAGGAATAGTAGATTATAAATGTGTTATTCCTTCTACCATGGGAAATTTCGAGCCTATACAGGAAAAATATATCATCTTTCACACCAAGTTGAGATTGGGCCCTGAAACTAAACATCGAATTTCTCTGGTTAAGAAATATGTAACTGAAATATTGATAGGTTTTAAATCAAAATATAAGATAATTCTGCTAGGGGAGAGAAAATACATAATTAATAGAACGATTGATCAATCGTTCATGAGTACCATCTATCCCGAATTGCAATGCTTAAAGGAAAACAATGATATTCTTGATTTGACTGATGAGAGTATCCATAATAAATTAGATTACGACAGATTAAAAAGGAGTATATCAATAATCCGAGGTGGCGAATGTAATATTACTTTTGGCTGGGGGGGATCTTTCTGTTTGGCATTAATCTTCGGAAAAAAATGTATCACTTATATTGATCAGGTACCCTTTACCGATGTACTGGATATTGGCCATCTTCACCAAAACAACACATATATACATAGAGATATTGCTAAGTTCAAAGAGAATATCCTTAAGAACTACAGCGTATAAATTTTGTATGTATTAATTAATACATACAAAATTTATACGTCCATTTATAAATTAATTTATAAATGGATGATCTCGATTACATTCCCGAACTCGATCAAATAAATGCTCTTCTGGATTATTCCAGAGATGGGCAAGGGGAAGCTTTGTATAAAATATATCTAAACTCATTCCAAATTTATAGGGGCAAATATCTTCAGTACATCCAATCTAACTTAAAAGATATTCACATTGAATATCTCGTCGTATCAAATTTTTTGGATGCTTTAAATAGTTCTTTGGGATTAAAGAATAGTGACCAATTGTCCCAAAAAACGGTAACTCAAATATTAGATAGAAGAGATATTCTGTTAAGATATTATGATAATTATGTCCAAACATTTAGAGAAAATTACGAAACCACAAATGGGACATTTAATATGATAGATATTCATAATATGAGCTTATATATCGGGTTACTTTTTTGTTTTCATCCTGTTCTGCTAGAAGATAAATACATAAATAGCTATTTATATACTTATCATTTCGAAACTGAAGAAGCGGTTTCGAAATCTTGGCCCGTTTTTGTAAATAAGGGCTACTTTAACGAAGATAATTGGATGATGTGCATGTTTGAGGATCAACATTTATACGGTGTCCCCGCAGGTAATACTATAGCTGATGGTCTAAATGTTTGTTCCGCCGGATTTATAGGTCACGATCTCGACCACATAAACATAATTCTTACCGCCGATAAAGAGTTCGACAAAGAGGTAGTGGCCAAGTATCACTTAAATTGGGAGAAAAAGTTGTACTATGCCATTAAGAAAGATACTTTGTTCACTGAGAAAGAGAGAAGTTTCCTGATAACCTCTATGTTCGCTTCTCTCCACGAATATGGAAGCGTATATTTTCACCTTCCACCTGAAGATGTGATTTTACATCTCGAAACCGATCATCATATTCTAGAAAAAGAATATGATGATCGGTTTCGACAAAGAGAATATGATGATCAGTTTCGAGATGCCATCAATTATAGAGAAAGAATCTCATTATTTCCGTTGGAAGTTGTTTTCGAACATTTTGACAGATGGGCTGTGTGTTCCATAGCCGGGAAGATATTCGATATAATAAAGGGACAACCAGAAACAGTTAAATATCTTTTAATGAAATATTTAAAAGATTCGGGATACATTTTTGAAAAAAATGTATTTCCTGATGAAGATGAAAATGAATCTGATTATTTAGCAAATTTCACGCAGCCTTCCTTGGGTAGGGACAGACATTTCGATCGATCGCGGTACGATTATATGGCATTTAGCATTTTCTTTTTATCCGTCCTAGCTTATTGTAGATATAAAATATAAAGATGATATTCTGAGCGTATTTTCAGTGAATCTAATCCTTCTGTATCGGATGATGTAAATCGAGTATGGGATGTTTTACAAAATTATACAACCAAAAATCGATTGGATAATATTCGATCTCACGGAGATCAAATTGATGACAAAGCCTTGTCAGGAAAACAATTAATCGATCCATTAGCTCGTGATGCGCTACGTGAATTTCTACGAGATGAATCTGATGAAGTTGTTGAATTGTATAACAACAACTTGAAACCATCAGAACAAAAAATGATCAAAAATAAATTGTCAACAGCTTGTCAGACGTTGATTTTAAGACTACCTAAAGAATCATAGATTCTCTCGGATATAATCAAATGACTAGACATTATGGGATCGGAGGTATCATAAAATCAGAGACTTGAAAGAATGTGTAAAGATTAAAAATCAATCTTATATAAGTTAGTTTTTTTGAAAATCATAATTTCCCATTACAACGTATTAATGTATAACAATATTAGTGATACATCTCTCAGTTTTCCAATCTGTAAGAATTTAATTGAAAAAGTATCTGATAGTATAGAAAATAATACCCCCAAATATCCCAGGATCCCCTCGATAGTATTACAAAATCTCCTACCTCTAATCACGACCGAAATCGAGGTGACAGGATATCTTGATGAAGTGGATATGTATTATTGGTGTCATCAGTGTTGGAACAAATTCTATTTCAGTGAAAATTTCGATTGGAGCGAATATAATAAATGGTTTTATAGTATGGAAGATCTATTTGTTGCATATCAGGCGCGCGGCTTAAAAATAAAGGGAGAACTTAAGTGTACCCCCGGTGGGGCTGAAACATTCAGAGAAATGTTACCCAGGCTGACATATACCATAGAGAACAGATTTATTTTCATAACATCCAGAGATTACGTTCTAATATCTAGTTATACCACCACCTAAAAAAGTTTATATAAGTTATATAAACTTTGTTAAAAGATGGACTTCTCTGCGTCTCTCAGATACAATCAGATAACTGACAATAATATATCATTATTAGAGAAATTTTTATCCAATGAATTATCCTCTCATTTTAGATATTACAAAACCAGAGATATGAAAGAATGTGTAAAGGCTCATATTTACACAGTTATTAGTACTATAAATGATAATCTAATAGCTTATGGTCATTTGGATTATGAAAAGAAATATTGGTTGGGGATATGTGTATTGAACGAACATCAAGGAAAGGGATATGGCGGGCAAATGATGGAACATTTGGTCTCTATGGCTAAAACAAAAAGGTTATCCGAGCTTAATCTCACGGTTGATCTGGACAATATCCCTGCGATAGGATTATATCGGAAATTTAATTTCGTTGAACTCAATCGGGGTAGGTGTATTTCAATGAAATGTGTAATAGATAAGAGTGACAATAGTGTACCAGTGTCTTACGGAGAGCTAATCGATAAACTTACCATCCTAGATATTAAAATGGAAAAGCTTACCGATGATAGACGGGTACATGTTGAGAAGGAATTTCGTATTCTTAAGGATAAGGCTAATTGGATGATGAATGACACGATCCAAAGTTATTATTCAATGCTTGTCAAATGTAATTTATCTATATGGGAGATGCAAGATGATTTTCGTAATGGTGTGGGAGATAGAACAATTTTGTGCAGTGAGATAATTAAGGAGAATGACCGCCGGTTCAGAATTAAAAATAAGATAAACAATCTGTTAGAATCTGATATAATGGAACAAAAAGGTTACATCAAAAGAAAAGTGTTCGTATTGGGACATTTAGGCTTGGGTGATAATATAAATATGGTGGGATTGGTCAGATATTTGGCCACGCAATATGAGGAAGTCAAAATCGTATGTAAACAAAAATATCTCTCTAACATGGAGTTATTTTTTAGTGACGATAAAACTATAACAATGTATCCGGCAAACAACGATAGTGATATTAGTCCTAAATTCGGATTTCTCTCAGCTAAGTTTAGAGCAATAACTGCGGATTATGATGTAGTCAAACTTGGGTGTCACGGAAATAAAGAGATATATGATCTTCCGTTCTGCTTCTATAATCACGGGAACGTTGATGCTAGATATTTCTGGGAATACTTCCACATCCCCGATTCCCGCGCATCAGATATTCTATATGATGCTGTTAGGGATAGGCCATACGTAATAATCCATAATTCTAATTCCAAAGGGTGCATATTTTCCACCATATCTATTGAGAAACATCTAGGGAAAAGCAGCGATGATATTTTAATTCTTAACCTTGATAATAATGTTTACGAAAAGAATCATCCCGATTATGCCATAGCCCAAAGATTTGTGTTTCAATTGTTGCCATATTATAAGAAGGCATTGGTCCATGCCGACGCTTTATATCTAAGTGATAGTAGCGTATTTTGCATGGCTATAAATCTGGAGATAATAACTGATAAATGTTACTATATAACTAGGAAAAATAATCCGAGGGATTATAGTTATTTCTACGGAGATAAATATGGTCCCGGAGAAAAGCTTAATAGGAAAGTGTTTAAGAAATTGAACTTGTGAGAAACATACCTAGATATTAAAATTGATCGTATAGGATTCTCCCGTTCTAAAAATAGTTGATACGTGACTAAGATGAACGTTCACCCCCTGACCCTTAACAAGGCGGGAGTTGAGGAGATAGCCAAGTGTCTTGACAACCTTTCACCAGGTCTTTTGCATTTTTACCCGTGTAAGGGGTGCAACAAGAAGATGGTGATATCATTCAAAGTTGACGGAGAAATGAAATGCTCAGATTGTGAGTTCAGAGATCCAACCATCAAATGCACGTTCAATTGTAAATGCGCCGACAACGGAAGGCGTAATTATTCGTGTTCTTTGAGAAAAGAAAATGGTTACTATGACGAATATCTTGATGTTGTATGGGAGGAATATCTTACTTTCATCGACTTGCAGGAGTATGACCGTGGTTTCGGGCGCAAACTTCAGACAATAGATGCTACAATATCCAATGAAATGATCATCTTTATGGTATATAAAGATGATCAAGATGGAAGATATACACCATTAGTTTTCTGTGTATCTTGCGGTCGGGGCGTTCAAGTGAATGAAAGAAGTGTTGAACCAAATGATATGCACTTCTGCTTGGAATGTGATAAGTATAGATGCAAGGGTCCTTGTAGTGGTTCATCTGAAGATTCTGGTGTATGTGGAGGTTGTGTCAGATGTGATAGATGCGACTGTTTTTTGTGTACTGAATGTATTTTCAATCATCAATCTTCCAAACCGTGTCCCAACCTGTTAGGACACGACTGGACGAAAAATACTAATTGCCACAAATGTCACAGGATCTATTGTCTCGATTGTATCAGGGTGGTCTTCGAGAAGCGCGAGAGAATATGTGATCTTTGCAAAGTTAGTAATATAAAGGGTTAACTTTAAAAAAAACATATTAATTAATATGTTTTTACTCGCAAAATTGTTTTACTCGATCGTTCGCCTCCATTAAAACTTTCTGATATTCCGTTGCGAGATCAATGTCGCAATAACATATTTCAAATTTATCCAGCTTTTCTGTATAAAATTTTACGTCGTGGTGGGCATTGGTGCATCGCTCCGTTACATTGCTAGGATTAGGGTAATATCTTCCATATTTTGAATTTAAGGATTTGCCAGTAATAATAGAACATTTAGAATTATTAAATTTCAGAGATTTATTCATTTTGATCAGAAAGCTGATCCTTATGACCCTTACACAATTGATCAAGAAACTGAGGTCCTCTGTGTCCACTACTTTCCCAAGCACTAGAGAATAGGCCGAAAATATCGATATCACTAATTAATTCAAATATTTTACAATATCCTCCCAACCTTTCGCTTTTGAGTACAGATTCCATAACTTCATCGGCTTCATCTCGAGTACATTTCACATTTCCGTCAAATTGATGTGTGGCATAGAGCCAATCGTGGAATAACCAAGAACATCCATAATCGGGCCCTCCCGATGAGCCATCTGTTAGAAAACCTTTGGGGACAGTAATACAAATTATATCACCCTCGTACTTGTATTCAGATTCGACTACCCAACAATAACCCCATTTTTCGAATTCAGGATTTGACTCGATCTCCTCTTTGGTGAGATTCCGGATGGTCCCGGAGCTTATCCGTAATGCTGACATTTTTATATTATTTACAATATATTTTATGCTTGGGCCAATCGTTCCTCTGACATTCTATTGAACAATAATAAACATTTTCGCACCAACCACATACTTTCATCCGAGAAAATTATTTCTGACATCCAAGGCAAAATTTAGCCGCTCCAATAACAATCATCGCAACATGAATATTTTTCTCCCAGGGGCTGGCATAAATAAAAGCCCCTCAATTTTTAGACAAATCACATATGTTCCACTTCGAGTGGGAGATGTCTCGATTCCTTCTGACATTTATTATAAATTAGAATAGTTTGTATATCGTTTCCGATGTTTCAAGTGCAGTCTTTGATATTATTAAATAGCTTTACTTTGGTGACATTAAGAAAGTTGAATATATGATTAAAATGCACAAATGAGCCGGTATTATTTCTGGGGATATTATTTCTCCGGAAAACAAACTAATAAATAAATTCTTCTTCTTGTTGATTCTAAGAAAATCTACACGGACTTCCTGAATCAAGGTTAACGGCTAATAATATTAATAAAAATACGAGCTATTTACGCCCCTAGCTCCATGGGTTACTATAACTATAGTAACCCATGGAAGGAGCGCGCTCACGATAATAACAAGTATACTCAACGGAACACATCATTATTTTGAATATAAAAGAAATTTTATATTACTGATTTGAAGTTCGCGATTAGATATAATGTATGGAAATTTTTGACCTAACTACCGCCAAAAATGGTCCATTCTCTTGAATCACATGATAAAATAATCTGGGAGAACTGAGAGTAATATATTAATTAATATATTAATTTGCATAACTATTCCTAACAGAACTTCCAATTATAGCAATTTAAGAAAAAACGGTTACATTCAATTTAGTGATTATGAAGGGGTTTTTGCACGCAATTCACTAATTTCCTGTTTGAGAATTTCTATTTCATTGTGAAGATCTTTAACACATGACATCAATACTCCGATCATATCTCTGTCTTCGATCACTAACGGATCTTTGGCCGGCTTGGGTGCCATCAAAGGATCACCGGTCTCGGGGTCTTTAACAACATTTCCTGTCTCATCCAGCACCTCGCAATCCATTAAAGGTGCCCCAAAATGACCGTGCCAATCCTGTGCAGTAGGACCAATATCTATCTGGGCGGCGTCGCAACCGATCATATTATATTTATAGATGGGAATTTGAGAGACTTTCAACATAACATCACGGTGATTCAACTCAACTAAATTTTCTTTCTTGTTAACGTCAGAAATGGCCGCCCATGAATTTGAACCTGCATTTAACACAACCCCCGTAGTGTTACCTGCATTGGAAATAAATCGTGTTTGCCCTGTTGCCTTAACAGAGAATTGATTATTAACTGTAGATGCTATTCCTCCCCCCGCGCAAAACATAAAACAATTATCATGAGTAATTGTCCCACCTGACCCGCCAAGTATAACTGAGTTAATGACTCCATTTGAAATATTATTGCTGGCTCCACTCAAAATTGCGCTGCTAAAAACTGCAGTCACAGACCCATCAATCGTATTATCATTCCCCCCAACTATAACACAATCACATGCGGAAGTACCACCTTGCACCAAATTATCAGTACCTCCAATTATTGAACCATTTTCAGATCCAATTGTGTTTCTTAAACCTCCTATAAGAGTACACCTAACACTGCCATTACCTCCGGGAGCGGAAATTGCATTACTAAGTCCACCTAGAATTGCACTTTGTCCATCATTATTAATAGTACAGGTACTCCCACCACCAATAAAACAATCAGCTGTACTATTAATAGTACATGAGGTACCACCGATGATACCAGATGTAGTGTTTCCCGCGACTAATGTATTTGTATTTCCACCTCCCATAAATGAATTTGTACCATTACATTGATGTAATGTACCACCTATAATACCAGTATTACTCTGTCCAGTTTGAATAATATTATCATTTCCACCAGCAATAATACATCTTGTAGACGTACCTACAATGTCATGATCATCTCCACCGTATATACCATTAGAGCTCCCTGACCCGGTAATATTTGAACTACTTGTCCCGGTAACATTACAACTTGTACCACTAGATGTTATGGTATTTAGAAACCCACCTACGGCTGTATGGTTGCTACCCGTACCTGTGATAGAATTAACCGCCCCACCAATACTTGAAGCTCTCGGGGCCGAACATATAATATCAAGGCCTCCCCCGGAAAATGAAACCTCTCCACGGGTATCCCATGTGGTTCCACCTCCATCACCGACGCGGAATGAACCGTTCGATTTATCAAAGATCATACGTATATCACCCCCTGCAAACCCACCATTGAGTTGTTGAGAACCAAATACGAAATCAGAGTTAATATTATAAGAAGAATTTGTAGCATCTGGTCGAACAACCAATCCACTATATTCAAAAATGGAAGGTTTAGAATTAGTAATTTGTACATTACTCGCGTCAGTCGCAAAAGAAATACCTGTCCCTGTATTCAATCCTTTAATTACAAGGGCAGGTCCTACCCCATCGTTAACTAATGTAGTAGTACCAATATTAGTTAAAGTAACTGAAGTTGCTGGAGAACTATTTGCGATGGATACGTTATTTGCATCAGTTCCAAAAAGAATTCCCGCTCCTTGAAATAATCCCTTGATTGCAAGTGTGGGACCGGTTCCATCATTAACTAAAGATGTAGTGCCAACATTGGATAATGAAACGGAATCAAGATAACTAATGACATGATCTGTTCCCGCATCATCAGTAAATGCCGGGACATTTGGTGCATCATCTTGAACCCAATATGTTCCATTTCCGGCTGCAACTGATCCCGGATTAGATGCTTGTTCTATGCACTGCAATCCTGTCGGATCTATTAATCCATCAACCGTTAATTTGCCGGTTACAACAGTTTCTGTAGCATCCAAATAAATTTGTCCTGCAGAATATGCCGGAGTACTATCACCATTACCGAAAATTCTAAATCCACCGTTTGCACCAAAAGTTACCTCATCGTTATTCGCAGACGTTTGGCCTCCAGTGCTATCACTCCAGACAAATGAACTGACATTATTGGCTGTGGAAGTATTACCAGCTGCAAAAGAATTATCAGCTGACGCGATATTGTTGATGCCACCACCAATAAATGCGGCAGAACCACGAGTATCCCATTGTGTTCCTTGTGCGATGCCGGCAAAAAATGCCCCTTGTGATTTATCAAAAATAATACGATTATCCTCAGCAACGATACCAGCATCGTTGAGTTGTTGGGAGCCAAAAACGAAATCAGCATTAACAGTATAAGATGGATTGGTAGCATCAGATCGAACAACTGCACCGTTATATTCAAAAACATTATCTGCGTCGCTTCCGGTAGGGCCAGTAAATCCCGTGAAGCCGGTTGGACCGGTAACTCCTGTGGGACCGGTAACTCCTGTGGGACCGGTAACTCCTGTGGGACCGGTAACTCCTGTGGGACCGGTAACTCCTGTGGGACCGGTAACTCCTGTGGGACCGGTAAC